>Ga0307380_10000558_pt1 | contig 57767 bp, 60 predicted proteins | sample UN3MG_FD_202239 | JGI IMG/M metagenome (GOLD analysis project Ga0307380, IMG submission 202239) | Soil microbial communities from Risofladan, Vaasa, Finland - UN-3 | ecosystem: Environmental > Terrestrial > Soil > Coastal area > Acid sulfate soil | place: Finland: Risofladan, Vaasa | collected... | reverse complement strand
CGATGTCGGGGATGAGGCCGCGCTCCTGCTCCCAGGCGTAGAACTCCTCCTCCTCGCGTATGCTGCGGTAGGAGTACTCCATTACGTCGCGGTCGAAGGGTTGCTCGAAGTCGGAGGCGTAGTAGTAGCGGGCGGCGCGGGCTATCTCGCGCCAGTCGCCGAGCCACGGCGCCGGCTCGAGGTCCTCCAGCAGGACCCAGCTCCGGAAGCGGAGCGGGAGGTCCTCGCCGACCTCCTCCGCCAGCGCGAGGGTGCCGACGTCGAGCCAGCCGTCGCGTTCGCGGAAGGTGAGGGCCCGCGCCCCCGCCTCCGCGACGCCCTCTTCGCCGGGCGGGGCCACTTCGGCCGGAGCTTCCTCGGCGGCGGCCTCCTCGGCCGCCTCCTCCTCGAGGGGGCCGATTATTTCGTCGACGGCGGCGACCCAGGCCGGCCACAACATATAGGCCGCGAGCGCGGCGGTAACCGCCCACGCGGCCGCCTTTATACGCTTTTTATTCAATTTCCTATATAAATATTAACACAACGCCGAAAAACGTTACAAGGGGAAGTTAGGTCGCCGTTCTTAATAATTGACGTTTTCACTTGGCTTAAGGTATAACGTTTATGGCGCCCCCGCCGAGAGAGTTTTCGTAGGGCCGTACCTTCAGGTGCGGCCACGGTAAAGGCGGGCCGACCTCAAGGTCGGCCCCTACTTTTCCGGCGCCGTCAGGTGTTACCACCTGACGGCCTTCGCTCGAGGCGGGCCTAATAAAGAAACGATAAGCGGCGGCCTTTAGGCCCCCCGCTGGGGCCGCCGCTGCCGAGGGAGTTTTCGTAGGGCCGTACCTTCAGGTGCGGCCACCTTAAGCGCGGGCCGACCTAAAGGTCGGCCCCTACTTTTTTCGCTCGAGGCGGGCCTAATAAAGAAACGAGAAGCGGCAGCCTTTAGGCCCACCGTTGGGGCCGCCGCCGCCGAGGGAGTTTTCGTAGGGCCGTACCTTCAGGTGCGGCCACCTTAAGCGCGGGCCGACCTAAAGGTCGGCCCCTACTTTTCCGGCGCCGTCAGGTGTTACCACCTGACGGCGGGGGATTCCGTGACAGGCAAGAATGCCTGTCCCCCCGTGGTAACACCCGACGCCACACTTAATCGTTACAAGGGTTAGTTAGCGTCCCCTCTTTATAATTGACGCCGTAACGCGGCGTAGGGTATAATGCTCATTAGTAACTAACTACTCCCAAAAGGTTCGAGGTAAATATGAATAAATCCAACGTCGCGTTGGCGATATATGCCGTACTCGTTCCCCTGGCCGCGCAGGCGTCGCCGCCCCGGTACGTATACGAGGGGCAGTGGGGTACGGAAGGCTCCGGCCAGGGTCAGTTCATATTCCCGACCGGCGTGGCCGTCGGCGCCGGCGACGTCGTCTACGTCGTCGACTCCGGCAACAACCGCGTCCAGTACTTCTCGGCGACGGGCGGTTTTCGCGGCGCGTGGGGTACGGCCGGGACCGGCGACGGCGAGTTTAAGAACCCGGTCGGCGTCGCCGCCGCCCCGAGCGGGAACCTCTACGTCGTCGACTCGTTCAACCACCGCGTCCAGTATTTCACCTCCAGCGGCAGCTTTCTGGGCAAGTGGGGCGCGGAGGGGACCGCCGACGGTCGGTTCAGATATCCCGAGGGGGTGGCCGTCGCGCCGAACGGGACCGTCTACGTGGTCGACGCCGGCAACAACCGCGTCCAGCGCTTCAACGCGGCCGGCAGCTTCCTGGGCAAGTGGGGCTCCACCGGTACCGGCGACGGCAAGTTCCTCTTTCCGCGGGGCGTCGCCATCGCCCCCAACGGCCGCGTATACGTCGCGGACAGCACCAACCGCCGCGTACAGTACTTCACCGCGGACGGCAGCTTCCTCGGCAAGTGGGGCTCGTACGGGACCGCCGCGGGCCAGTTCACGCTGCCGGTGGGGATAGCGGTATCGCCGCGGCCGTACGTCTTCGTCACCGACCGCCACCGCATGCAGTTCTTCACGCCGACCGGGAGTTACGTGGGCGAGTGGGGCCGACAGGGCGAGGGCGAGGGCGAGTTTACGGACCCGATCGCCGCGGCCATCCCCTCGGACGCGCGGGTTTACGTCGCGGACCTCCGTAATGCCCGCGTCCAGTACTTCGAATGTGCTAACCCGGCGGTGGTCCCGGCGTCGTTGGGAAAAGTCAAGGCGTTGTTCCGATAATCGTCGGCGCGAGAATATAAAAGGCCGCCCTTCCGGGCGGCCTTCGTTCAGGAGGGAGAAAGGAGATTAAGGGTTCGCGACACAAGACCCGAACGTGAAAGCGTACAAAGAGACGCCCGGCCGCGTCGGATGCAGCGATAACTCGCCGGCGTCGTACTTCTCGGCGTCGAGCAGCCGGTACATCTTGCCCACGGAGACGTCGACGTACGCCCGGCCGTCGTCGAAGGCGACGTCGGCCCCGGCATCGCTTTCCGCGAGCGGCTCGCCGTCCCTGTATACGTAGACGCGCGCCGTTTCGCCCGGCGGCGCCGCCATAACGGCGTTTATCTCGTTGGCTTTATAAGGTAACAAGAGGTAATTCCCGGCCTGCGCGTTGTTTTCGCCTTCGAACGTCGCCTGTTCTTCGCCCAGCCGCCATTTCCCGCTTAGGTATAGCCGACCTTCGACGTGTTCGTCCTCGTCGGCGTACGAGCGCGCTTCGTCCCGCGCGACCGGCTCCACGTTCCCGTACCGGCCGCGGCCGTAGCCGCAGTAAAGCTCGGGCGTGCGGGGGTAGCAGAGGGCGCCCGGCGCGTCCGCGGCTCGAGCCGGCGCCATTACCGGCGGCAGCTCCGCGTCCGGGTACTCCTCGCGAACGAGTTTTTGCAGGAGCTCCTCGGTCTCGGCGTAACCGCCCTCGCCGACGTGGTCGTAGATGATTTTACCGTCGCGGCTTACGATATATTTGCGAGGCCAATAGCTGTTGGTGTAAAGGCGCCAGATGTCGTAGTCGCTGTCGAGGACGACCGGATACTCAATACCGAACTCCTCCACCGCCCGGGCGACGTTGGCGCGGTCCCGGCCGAAGGCGAACTCGGGCGTATGCACCCCTACGATGACGACGCCGTAGTCGGCGTACCGCCGATGCCACTCCGTGACGTACGGCAGCGTGCGTACGCAGTTGACGCAGGTATATTCCCAAAAGTCGACGACGACGACGCGGCCGCGCAGCTCTTCCATCGTCAGCGGCGGCGAGTTGAGCCACCGCTCCGCGCCGTACGCCGGGAACTCCGGCGCGTAAACGGCGGAGGTTTTATCGAGCGCCATATCGCCCCCCTTGCAGGCGCCGACCGCCCAGAGCAAAACTAGCGGTATTAAGGTTTTTCTCATAAAAGCCCACCTTTTTAATTATATTATATATGATATATAAAGTCAAGTATATTACGAAGTAATTTTCGGTTTTTTCGGGATTATTTCGTCGGGGGGATTTAAATTTCGTAGGATAGAGGGTTTTGTTATGGGGGTACTATTAACAAGCGGTTTTGATTTGCGAGCACAAAGACGGTTCTCTGTAAAGATGTGTTCCGATTAAACTAAAGTATAGTGAAACGCTAAGCCGCGGCCTTTGACCTTTACCGGGCCGCGGCTATATTGTTTGCCACGGGGGCTATAATGTGATATATAGTATAACGAAGAAGCAATAATTATGGGCCACGCAACATTACCTCGGAGGTTAGTTATGAAGGGTAAGGGACTAATACTGATTACGGCCTCGTTTTTCCTCGCCGGCGCCGCCGGCGCCGCGTACGAATACGCGGGTAAGTGGGGCTCGAGCGGCTCCGGCAACGGCCAATTTACTATGCCCCACGGCGTCGGGGTTGCGTCGAGCGGTAACGTCTACGTCGCCGATACTGGCAACTACCGCATCCAATACTTCACTTCGACAGGCTCGTTCCTCGGCAAGTGGGGCTCGAGCGGCTCGGGCAACGGTCAATTTAACGCGCCGTTGGGCGTCGCAGTTAACCCGAATACCAATCACGTCTACGTCGCCGATAGTGGCAACAACCGCATCCAATACTTCACCCCGACAGGCTCCTTCCTCGGCAAGTGGGGCTCGGGCGGCTCGGGCAACGGCCAATTCATAAGCTCCACCTGCGTTGCGGTCGCTTCGAACGGTAACGCATACGTGACCGACATGGGCAACCACCGCGTCCAGTACTTCACCTCGAGCGGGAGCTACCTCGGCAAGTGGGGCTCGGCCGGCTCGGGCGACGGCCAATTTAATATGCCCTGGGGCATCGCAGTTACCCCCTCGAGCGGTAACGTATACGTAGTCGATAGTGACAACCACCGCATCCAATACTTCACCTTGACGGGCTCCTTCCTGGGCAAGTGGGGCTCGTTAGGCTCGGGCGACGGCCAATTTAATATGCCCTGGGGCATCGCAGTTACCCCCTCGAGCGGTAACGTCTTCGTCGCCGACCGTAACAACTTCCGCATTCAATACTTCGCCTCGAGCGGGAGCTTCCTCGGCAAGTGGGGCTCGTACGGCTCGGGCAACGGCCAATTTAATGGCCTCGCGGGCGTCGCAGTTACGCCGGACGGCGCGTACGTTTACACTGTCGAATATGTATACGCCCGCATCCAATATTTCTACGACCGATACGTCGGCGTAGCGCCCGCCTCCCTCGGCCGCGTGAAGGCGTTGTTTAGGTAGGGGCGAGGGGCCAGTCGCCCACGGCAAGGGGCTTAAGCCCCTTGTCCGCGAATAAAAGTACGGGCCGGCCTTCAGGTCGGCCCGTTTTATTACGAACGGGCGGCGGCCAGTTTAAAAATCCCGACGGAATCGCTATCGCTTCTAGCGGTCGCGTTTACGTTGCCGATCAGTTAAGAAATGACCGGGTTCAGTATTTCCGGGAAGCTAACCCGGCCGTGACGCCCGCCTCCCTCGGTAAGGTTAAGGCGTTGTTTCAATAACTAAAATTCGGGTGAAACGTAAGGCCGCGGCCTTTGACCTTTACGGAGCCGCGGCTTTATTGTATACTTCGCCGATTAGGCGCCGTTTATGAAAATCCTCCATCGATACGTTCTGGCCGAGCACGTCGGGCCTTTCGTCTTCGCCGTCTTTACGGCGACGTTCGTCTTGCTCCTCGCGCGCATCTTCAAGATGATGGAGCTCATCATCTCGAAGGGCGTGGACGTGTTGACGGTGGGCGAGCTCTTCTCCTACTTTTTACCGTCGCTTTTGGCGATGACGATCCCGATGGCGGTGATGGTGGCGTCGCTTATGGCCTTCGGCCGCCTGTCCTCCGACAACGAGATAACGGCCCTCAAGAGCGCCGGCGTAAGCCTCTATCGGCTTGTCTGGCCGGTACTCGTCGCGGGCCTCGCGATGGCGGTGGGGATGTACCTCTTCATCGACCGCGTCGTCCCCGCCTCCAATCTGCGCTTCAAGGACCTCATGCTCTCCATCGGGATGAAGCGTCCCGACCTCGAGCTCAAGGAGCGCGTCTTCATCCAGGACTTCCCCGGCTACGAGCTGTACATCGAGAAGATGGACGACCGGACGGGCGAGATGCGCAACGTCACCATATTCCAGATGGAGGGGGGCCGCCTTAAAAGCACGATCGTGGCCGACCGCGGCCGCGTCGCCTCCCGCAACGTGCGCGGCCTCGTCGTCCTGGAGCTCTACGACGGCGAGATGCACGAGGTCTCGTCCGACGCCCCCGATACCTACCGGCGACTCCGGTTCGACAAGCAGGTCGTCAACCTGGAGTTCGAGTCGGAGCTGGTCCGCACCGCCCACGCCGCCAAGGGCGACCGCGAGATGACGACGACCGAGATGCGCGCCGCGGTAAACAAGCTGGCCGAGGGGATAGCGATGACGAGCGCGGAGGGGACGGCTACGTTCGTCGAGGAAAAATACCAGCTGCAGCAGATGGAGTTGCTCGAGCGCCGCAGGAACGAGTACCTGGTCGAGATCTACAAGAAGACCGCCATACCGTTCGCGTGCGCGGCGTTGGTCCTGGTGGGGGCGCCGATGGGCGTAATCATCCGTCGCGGCGGCAAGGGCGCGGGGTTCAGCTTTTCCATCGGCTTCTTCCTCTTGTATTACATTATGCTCCTCGCCGGCGAGGCCTTCGGCGACCGGGGCATGATGCCGCCCTTCCTGGCGATGTGGCTCCCCAACATCCTGCTCACGGCGTTCGGCGCCTGGCTCTTGACGCGCGCGGTCCGCGGTATGGTGTCGTTCGCGTTCCTCCGATTCCTCGACGTCCGGCGGTGGCCCGTGGTCCGAAGGGTTTTGAAAAAGCGGCGGCCGCGCTGGGCGCGCGAGGATGAAGCCCGCTCCGCGCCGGAGGGTAGCCGGTGAAGATAGGGCCCCGCATACTCGACCGCTACCTGTCGCTCGAATTCTTTCGGATGTGGTTCACCGCGCTGCTGGCCTTCGTCGTGATCTTCCTGGTCGTGAACCTCTTCGAGAAGGTCTCGAGGTTCCTCGAGTACGACGTGCCTATGGGCGTCGTCGTTAAATACTACCTCTTCATGATACCGTACATCGTTAAATGGATGAACCCCATCGCGGTCCTGCTGGGGGTTCTGTTTTCGTTGGGGACGCTGTCGCGCAACCTCGAAATCACGGCTATGACCGCCGCGGGGCTCAGCCTGCGGCGGATAATATTACCGGTTATCGTGCTCGGCCTGGCCATAAGCGGGGCGGTATTCGTCTTCGGCGAAACCGTGGTGCCGTACGCCGATACCCGTAAAGAGGAGATCGAAACCGTATATATTAAGCGGCTGCCGCTCTTGAAAACCATCCGCCGCATCAACCTGGCCTACCGCGGCAAGGAGGGGCGCTTTTATTACGTCCGCGTCTTCGACGGCATACGCAGCCAGATGCGCGACATCCGCATCATCGAGAAGTCGGAGGCGGGGGAGCTCCGCCGCCTAATCGTCGCCCGGGAGGCGGTGTGGCGGGGCGACCGGTGGCAGTTCCGCGACGGTTCGGTGCGCACTTTCCGGGCAACGGGCGACATTTCCATATCGTATTTCGACAAGGAGTATTTCGACGTCCCGGAGACGCCGGCCGACTTCATGCGCGAAGAAAAAAGCCCCGAAGCGATGAAGTTTAAGGAGCTCACGACGTACATCTCCAACTTGGAGTCGTCGGGCGTAGGCGCTACGAAGGAGCGGGTCGAACTCTATTTAAAAATATCGGTCCCCTTGGCAAACTTCATCGTCATCTTCCTGGGGGCGCCGCTGGCGCTGCAGAGCCATCGCGCCGGCCTGGCGTACGGCTTCGGCCTGGCGATTCTCCTGGGTTTCATGCTGTGGGGCGCGCTGGCGGTAGGCCGGGCCTTCGGCCAGAACGGGACGCTGCCGCCCTTCCTGGCGGCCTTCCTCCCCGACGCCATATTCGGCGTGATTGGTTTGGGGATGCTCTACCGGGCGCGGACGTAACTTATGACGCACGTGCGGGAAATCGCGACCGTTATCGGCAACGACGCCGACGGCGACGCCCGTCTCCTTCGTCTCGGCGCGCCCCGCATAGCCGCCGCCGCGCGGCCTTTCCAGTTCGTCCTAGCCAAGGTCCCGGCCGCGGGATTCCTACTGCGTAGGCCGCTCTCGGTCTTCGACGCCGGCGGCGACGAGATCGAATTATTAATAAGGCCCGTCGGCGAAGGGACCGGGCGGCTTTGCTGCCTGGCCCCGGGCGAGGGTTGCGACCTTGCGGGCCCGTTCGGCCGCGGGTTCGACGCCCCCGGGGGTTCCGTCTTCGTCGCGGGCGGGATAGGCATCGCGGGGTTGTTCTTCGCGTTGGCGACGGCGGCGCGGTCGGGGCGCAAGGCCGAGCTGGTATACGGCGCGCGGACCGCGGCTCAATTGCACGCGAAGCGCCAAATCGGCGAGTTGAACGTCGACGCGACCTTCGTAACCGAGGACGGCTCCGGCGGCCTGAAAGGTTTGGCAATCGAGTACATCCCGGGAGTCCCCTCGACGGGAACGAAATTGCTGTCGAGGGCGTTGGAAGAGGATTTACCTCGCTACGCTAAGGCCGTGATAGCCTGCGGCCCCCGGGCGATGTACGCCGCCCTCCGCAAGGTGCTCGGCGACGACGCGCAGTGGTACGCCCTTATGGAAGAGCGGATGGCGTGCGGCGTCGGTGCGTGCCGTTCTTGCGTCGTACCCGCCCGCGAGCCGGCCGGCTCGTACGTGGCCGTCTGCGAGGAGGGGCCCCTCGTCGACGCGACCGCGGTCGACTGGGACCGCCTCGGAGACGAAATTTGAGCGCCGATATTCAAATCGAAGTCGGCGGCCTCGAGCTCGCGACGCCCGTCATCCTCGCGTCGGGTTGCGCCGGTTACGGCGACGAGTGGCTCGGGCTCGTAGACCTCGACGCCGTGGGCGCCGTGGTATTGAAGGGTGTTTCGCTCGAGCCCTGGTCGGGCAACGCGCCGCCGCGCGTGGCGGAGGCGCCGGCCGGCGTAATCAACGCCGTGGGGTTGGAGAACGTCGGCCTCGGCGCCTTGGTTCGCGAAAAGCTCCCGGCCCTCGGCGGCCTTCCGTGCAAGGTCGTCGCCAACGTCGTGGGCAGGGACCGGGACGAGTACCGCGACGTCTGCGCGGCGCTGGCGGCCGAGAAGCGCGTCGACGCGCTCGAGCTGAACGTGTCTTGTCCCAACGTCGGCGCCGGGGGGATGGCGTTCTGCGCCGACGCGGAAGGGCTCCGCGAGCTGGTGCGCGATTGCCGCGACGTCGCGGGGAAGCCGCTGTGGGTCAAGCTCGCGCCGATGGTAACCGATATAGTCGCCGTCGCCCGGGCCGTGCTCGACGGCGGCGCGGACGCCCTCACCATAGCCAATACCGTCCCGGCGATGGCGGTGGACGTGGACCGGCGTCGCGCCGTCCTGGGGAACGTCTACGGCGGCCTTTCCGGCCCGGCCGTCAGGCCCATAAACTTACGGCTCGTCCACCTCGTTTACGAGGAGACCGGCGCCGACATTATCGCCTCCGGCGGCGTCGACGGCTGGCGAGCGGCCGCGGCCTATATCCTCGCCGGCGCCCGGGCGGTCCAGGTGGGGACGGCGTTGTTCGACAACCCGGCGGCGCCCGCCGAAATAGCGGCCGGTTTGAAGGAATACGTCGAGCGCGAGATGTTCGACGGCTTGAGCTTCCTGGTGGGGAAGTTACGGGGAGACAGGAAGTAAATGCCCGAACTCCCCGAAGCCGAGACGATCGCCCGCGGCCTCGACGGCTTGATTCGCGGCCGGAAGCTCGTGCGCATGCGGTGTTTGACTCCGGGCATTTGCGAACGGACGGGGAAGTACCCGGTGGGGGCGCGGGTCGCCGCGGTGACGAGACGCGGTAAAAAAGTGCTCGTTCATTTCGGCGACGGCGCGACGCTTTTAGTCTCGCTGGGGATGAGCGGCCAACTTCGCCGCCGCCCGAACGGCCCTATGCCGAAGCATGCTCACATTATTTTAAAATTCGAAGGACTGGACTTGCTTTACGTTGACCCGCGGCGGCTGGGGCGCCTGACGCCTTCCCGCGTCGCGACGACGATGCTCGCGCCCGCGGCCGAGGTCGCGCGCTGGTGCGACGGCAGGTTGGGACCCGACGCCCTCGACGTTTCCTGGCCCGAGTTCCGCGCGCGCCTCGCGTTGCGCCGCGGCGCTTTCAAGCCGTTGTTGTTGAACCAGAGGGTAATCGCCGGCGTCGGCAACATCTACGCGGACGAGGTCCTCCACCGCGCCGGCGTCAACCCCAAAGCGAGGCCGGTCGACCTCTCGGCCGAACGGTTGCGCCGCGTGCACCGCGCCACGCAAAGCGTACTCAAGAAAGCAGTAAAGGCTTGCGGTACTAGCTTCCGCGACTACGTCACGCCGACGGGGGCGAGCGGCGATTTCGGCAACTCCCTCGCCGTCTACGGCCGCGAGGGTCGGCCCTGCCGTAAATGCGGCTCGCCGATTAAACGGTTGCGCTGGCCTCCCGGCCGGAGCACATATTATTGCCCGTCGTGTCAACCGGAGCCGGACGCGAGATGAACCGTTACGCGTACGTCGCCGCCGTATCGTCGGCGTGCCTATTGGCCGGCTGCGCCCGCGTCGGCGTCCCGCCCGGTCGCGAGCGCGTCGGGGACGACGAGCCGCCGCGGCTCAAGAAGGTCGAAACCGTGGACGCCAACCACCTCGAGATTTACTTCTCCGAGGGGATGGATGCGACGACGGTGCGGGAATCCGGCAATTATTCCGTCGTGGACGAGGCCGGCGGGGCGCTGGACGTGGAGGCCGCGGTCGTAACCCGGGCCGACCTGGTAACGTTGATTACCGCCGACCAGCAGGCCGGCGTTAAGTATACGCTGGTCGCGCGTAACGTCGCCGACGCCTCGGGCGGCAACCGCATCGAACGCTACAACAGGAAAACTTTTAAAGGGTCGGAAAGAAAAGACGATAAGCCTCCGGCCGTGGCGGCGACTTTCCCGGCGGACGGCGCCGAACAAGTGGGCCTGTTTCCCGAGATAACGGTCGAGTTCACCGACGTTATGGCGCCCGTGGCCGACGTCGCCGACGCGCTGGAGCTCTACGACGACCTGGGCGCGGAGCTCTCCGGCGAGGGGGGCTTCGAGGAACAACTCCTCCGCTTCCGACCCGGGCGCCGGCTCGACTACGCGACGCGCTATACCGTGGTCGCCAAGGACGACGCGACCGACCTCGCCGGCAACACGCTCTACCGCGAGAGCCGGTTCACGTTCGTTACGCTCGAGGATACGGAGGAGGCGTTAATTTCGGGCCGCGTCAGCATCCTCGAGGAGGGCGTTTCGCCGGCCGGCGTCGAGGTCAGGCTGTCGCTTTCGCCGGACCCGGTCGCGGAGGGCGTGCGGCTCGTCGGCTATGCCCGGGCGGGCGAAGACGGCGATTTCGTTATGCGCGGCGTGCCGCCGAACTCGGAGTCGCAGGCGAGTTATTATTTGGTCGCCGCAACCGACGAAGACGGCGACGGCGTCGCCGAGTTCGTCGGCGGTTACGGCTTCTCGGCCGGGAAGGCCGCGGCCTTGCCGACTATTCTCGGCGGTGAAAAGCTCGAGAACTTGGAAGTCGTGCTTAGCCGCGCCGACGTAGAGGGCCCCGAGGTGACGGAGGCGCTTCTGTCGCCGGACCCGACGGGAGGCCAACCGGCGTGCTACGTTCGCGCGTCCTTCGCCGACGCGGCGGGCTCGTTCGTCGCCGGCGCCGAAGTCTTCTTCGACGAGATATGGTCCGACGGGACCGGCGTTGCGTTGTACGCCTTGGGCGCCGACTGGAATACGAGCCCGGTTGCGACGGGCGAGCGCTACGTGTCCGACCTCCCCCGGGCGGGCGTTAAGAAGAAGGGAAGGCACGTCGCGTACGTCCAAGCTAGAGACGCCGCCGGTAACTGGGGGGACTTCTTCGAGTTGCCGTTCGAAGTAACGGACCCGCCCAAACCCGCGCGCACCATCGAGGGTACGGTTGGGTTCGAGATGTTGCCGGCGGAGGGGGCGTTATTAACCGCCACCGTAGAAAACGGAGACGCGCCCCGTGCCATCGCCGTCGCCGATAAGGCCGGGCGGTTCAAGTTGGAGGACCTGGCCGCCGGGAGGTACGTCGTCGCGGCCACCCTCGACGAGGACGAGAACGGCCGGTGGCGGAAGGGCGAGCCGGGGGGCGTGGGCGCCGGTATCGTCGACGTTTCGACGGCTTCGGCTCGAGACGTCGATATCCGGCTGACGTACGGGCCGTCGTTGTCGTCGGCCAACGCGCGCCTCCACAACTTCGCCGCGGGCCCGGGGGGCGAGGCGCGCGCGGTGCTCACGATATCCGCGGCGGCGCGCGACCGGGACTTGGACCTGGAGCGCGTATGGGCCGTACTCCCGGGAGGCGAGGAGGTCGAGCTCGCCGACGACGGCGGGCCGCCGGACGCCGCCGCGGGCGACGGCGTCTTCACCTTCAGCCGCGAATACGTCGGCGACGAGCTCCCCGCGCCGGCGGGAGGCGAAGTGACGGTTTGGGCGGAAGACCGCCGGGGCAACCGCGTTCGGGTGACGGCGGCGGAGTCGCCCGGGTTGGCGGTCCGGAAGCTCGAGCCGCCCCCGGCCTTGGTGCTCGATACCGGCGTCGACGCGCTCGAGGTGTCCTGGGAACCGGTGGAAGGCGCCGCGGGCGGGTGCGTCGTGTTCCTCGTTCCCGCCGACCGGGTGGACCGCTTTACGGCGCCGGGCACCGGCGAAGTCTATTCGAATTTCCGGAACCCGGTGTACGGTACGACGTTAAGCATCCCGTACGGCGCTATAGAGGATTGGTGGGCGTACCCGGCCAAATCGCGCTTCGTCATATTCCTGGTCGCGAGCGCGGGCGACGGCGACAGCTATCAAGCCTCGGACAAGGCGCTAAGCAGCATAACGTGGTACAAACCGGTGCCCCGGTGAAACTTGTTGGCGGCAAAAGCTCTTATTTAAGGTGCTTTATGTAATGCCGAATTTAGGGATTTATTTTTTTTATTAGTGAAGGCAAAAAAGCCTTGATTTCGAATTGAGACTATGTTATGTAAAAAAGGAAAAGGTCTTTACGCAATGATTTTTGTATAAGGAGGCATAAAGTGAACGGGATTATTAAAAATTGGGTTATAGGCGCGTCAATAACCGCCGGGCTTTTATTCATATCTTGCGGAGACGAAAACGGGGAAGGACCTGGCGGCCCGGGCGGCGGCGTAGGGCCGGCTTACTTCGTCGTGGGTTACTGGAACGATTTATTAATTTATGACGAACAATTCCGGGAGAAACAGTCCGTTGAACTCGACGTGTTTAAAATAACAGTACTCGAGTTCGATAGAGAAAACCGTTTGATTTGGGTTTTAGGTTGGTGCAAAAATGATAAGTATAAAGTTTATACTTTTGATTTGAACCTCAGCAAAATAGCGGAAGTAAGTTTTACGGACGATATGATCTCGGACCTCAGTTGTACCCCTTATGGCGGAGGGCGGGCGTGGGTCACGAGTTCGTCGCGTGCCGGGTCCAAAGTTCGGCTGCTTAATTCTAAATGTAAAATATTAACGACCGTCGCTCTTCCTGAACTGGGTTACCTTTTTTGCGACGCTTTAAGTAAACCTACGAGCGCTAACGCGGACGGTTCTCTTTGGGTCCAGGTAGAGGAGAAGAGCGGTTGGTATCATAATAAGGGTATAAGGTTGTCTGAATCCGGGAAGATACTCGCGGAGACGCCTATTTTCGGTAGCTGGGGTTCGACCCTCCCGGCCCAAGACCTTGCCCCGGGAGGCGGTAAAAACTTGTGGGTTAATTGGCAAAGTGGGACCGTATGGAAGTTCGACGGGGCCGGTAAACGGGTCCTCGAAGTCGGCGAGAAATTCTACCCCACCGTGCATTTGACGGCTGACGCTTCGGGCGGCGTGGGAGGAACGCCTCATTCGGAGTATTTTTATTATTGCTCGGCTTCGGGTAGTATTTCCAAATCTAAAAAACTCTCGAATAATATAGACGGCGTCGTTACTTACGACCCTAACGACGATGCTTTCTACGGCTTTTGTAGAGTGGAAAACGAGGAGACTAAATACTATTACTATAAATTTGATTCCAAATGTAAGGTTATGGCCGAGGGCTACGTCAATACCGATTTCCGATACCCAGGCGAAGGTTACCAAATTTTTATATTGGATTATTAACGGCCGATTATTATTGCTAATAGGGGAATACTTAAGAGCCTGGGAAAATCGTATAACAAGCTTAATGTCGACGGGTTTAAATTACCGTCTTGGCCCCGCGTTTAAAGTGGGGCTTTTTTATATGAGTTATATATAAACCGCTTTAGGTTATGCGGGTATGACGCGAAATTCTCTTGGCGTACCCTTTGCAGTTATGCAGCAAGAAAATGCCGGGCCGTTCTTTTGGCCTTGCGGCGCCCCGGTTAATATATTATTGTATCCTGATTTAAATAGTGGGCATCAAAAGCGAGGCTGGCTATGGAAGCGGTCAACGTCAGGCCAATGGAGCAGAGCGACCTCCGCGCCGTTTGGCAGCTGGTCCAAAATAACAGACCCGAGTCCGCGCCCCCCGGGTGGCCGGCCGGCAGCCTCGAGCTCCAGCGCATGGCGTTCCTTCACCCGCGCGCGTGCCGAGAGGGCTCGTCGGTGGCGGAGCTGGGGGCCGAAGTCCGCGGTTCGCTCGTCTTCCATAATTACCGGGAGGAGGGAAGCGCGACGATTTGCCTTATCGCCGTAGATGAGCGCGCGCAAGGCGTCGGCGTCGGGCGGGCGTTGTTGGAGGCTTGGGAAGCGAACGCCCGGGCGCTGGGCCTCAAGCGGCTTTACGCGCCGGAAATGCCGGAAGAGGACGCGCGGTTTATCCGGTTCGCCAAAGACTTCGGCTTGAAGGAAGTGGGTAGGACCGTGTCGTGGGTGCGGGGCGACGAGCCGATGGAGGCGCCCGAAGACGAACATATCGTCCCGCTTGTCAACGTGCCGCTGAGCGAAGTTACGGGCGCTTTCAACGAGTGTTTCCCCGAGATGCCGCGCACGCAGGACGACCTGCACGCGCTCGTCACGCAGTCCCAGTGGGGCCCGTGGGCTTCTTTGGCCTATGCGGAAAACAACCGCATACTGGCGTTCCTGTTCACGACCGACCGCGAGGGCAATCCCTATATGCAGCACGTCGGGACGCGGCCCGAAGCCCGCCGCCGCGGCCTGGCGCTGAAGCTTTTAAAGCATGCGCTGCACGTCTTGCGGGAGGGGGGCGCCCGCGTAGTCGAGTGCGAGGTCCCAGAAGAGAACGTGGCCGCGGCCGAACTGGCTGCTTCGTTCGGCATGAAGCCGGGGCGTCGGCGCGTGGCGTTGGCGAAAGAATTGGTCTGAATTTAACGCCTTTTAGCGGGCGATATGTAAGCGAAAATCCGACGCTGAAAGGTGGTCGTCAAATCTAAAAAAAGGACGCCGCACGGAATACGTATTACTTCAACGCGGGAGCGTACGCTATGGACTATCGGGACGAAGTGGCCGGGAAGCGCCGGGGCATAATCGATTGGATGATGAAGTACGTCCCGGGGTATCGCGGCTACGCCGAAAAGGAGACCAGGCGCGAGGCCGACAAGCTCTTGCGCGAACACCTCGCCGGCCGGTTGCGGGGCGGCCGCGACAAGCTCCGCGACGTCCGCGACAGGCTCGTCGACGAGGCGAAGCTGGATAACCTCGACGACGTCGACCGCGTCGACCTCATCTTCGAGACCGTCGTAGACCGGTTGGCGTTCGCGTCGTACGGCTACGCCGGCTTCTTCGACGCCGCGCGCGTGGACGAGGAGGCCCTCGACCGCCTTTACGAGTACGACGAGGAGCTGGCGAAGGCCGTCGACGGCATCCTGGCGAAGGCCGAGGCCGTCGCGGCCGCGGGCGACGACGTCAAAAAACCCCTCGACGAGCTCAAAGCGGAGCTCCGCGCGTTCGAGGATAAACTGGACAAGCGCAAAGATACCATCCTGGGGGTGAGCTAAGTGGCCATATTCGACGTTATCGAGTCTATGGACATGGGCCCCGACGCCATCGTGCAACGTTGGCCCGCGGTCGGCTCGGGCGAGATCAAACTCGGCAGCCAGCTCGTCGTGCGCGAAAACCAGTGGGCCGTATTCTTCCGCGACGGCAAGGGCTACGACGTCTTCGACGCCGGCCGCCACACCCTCACCACCGGCAACGTTCCGCTGCTCATCGACTTCGTCGGTAAGCACATCACCGACGGCAGCCCCTTCAAGACCGAGGTATATTTCGTAAATAAGCGTCCCATCCGCGACCTGAAATGGGGCACCGCGGAGCCCATCATCTTCCGCGACAAGGACCTGGCGATGGTCCGCCTCCGCTCCTTCGGCATCTTCTCCATCCGCGTTACGGATCCGATGTTCTTCGTCAATAAGGTCGTGGGTACCGAGGGCCGGCTGGAGACGCGCGACGTCGAGGGGTTCCTCCGCGCGATGATCGTCTCGCGCATGCAGGACGTACTGGGCGAAGTATTGACCACTATCCTCGACCTCGCTTCCAAGTACGACGAACTGGGCGCCGCGATGAAGAGCCGCGTCCGCGACGACTTCGGCAAGTACGGCCTGGAGATCACGGACTTCTACGTCAACGCCATCACGCCGCCCCCCGAGGTCCAGAAGGTAATCGACGAGCGGACCGGCATGGCCGCGGTCGGCGACCTCAACCAGTACTATCGCTTCAAAGCCGCGCGGGCGGTGGAGAAGGCCGCGGAGCAGACCGGCGGCGGCGCCGGCGAGGGTATGGGTATGGGCGTCGGCCTGGGTATGGGCCTCTCCATGGCGCAGATGATGGGGGGCGCGATGCGCACCACCACCGAGCAGCCCTGCCCCAAGTGCAACCAGCCGATGCCGACCGGTTCCAACTTCTGCCCGAGCTGCGGCAATAAAATCGGCCTGCCCGATGAGACGCTCATCATCTGCCCGGAGTGCCGGGCGGACAACCCGGCGAAGGCCACGTTCTGCGCCTCGTGCGGCAAGGAGCTGCCGGTTTCGGGTCACTGCCCGAAGTGCGGCGAGGCCATGGACGAAGCGGACAAGTTCTGCCCCGAATGCGGCGAGAAGATGAAATAACGTAGCGGAACGGAAACTAAAAAGGCCGCCCGCTCGGGCGGCTTTTTCACGTTGAAAAATTCCCTTGACAAGGAAGGCCGTTTAGGTATATTATTTAATTGAGGTAACGAGGAGGGTAGTATGGCATATCGGGAATTAAATCCAACCGGCGCGCCGTTCGCGGCAGCGGCGGTTTTATATTCGGGCGGCAAGCTCGCGGCGAAGGAGGACGATTAAACGGCCCGTACGGGGTAGCGTGACCAAGGTTGATATGGACGCCCTACGCCGATAGGATTTACCGGGGAAAAAGGGCCGGCCTAGCCGACGGTTCTTTCGGTTATGCGCCTTGACGGCCCGAGCGGAAGGGGTTATAATTTAATGAAACCTATGGAGAACGTTACCGTTCGTGCGATATAAGGAGTTCGTTATGAACGCACGATTTAAATGGGGTATTTACGCCGTCGCGGCGCTGGCCGCGGCGCTTACGTCGCAGGCGGCCGCGGCGTCCGTCGTCAGTTCGTTCAGGATGACGGGCGCCGGAACGCCGGAGGCGACCGGGATATATCGCGATTGGACGTACGTATACGGCATCTTGTATTCCGCCGGCGCGGATTATCTGGTGACCTATACGCCGGCCGGTTCGGTGGTGCGTTCGGCGACGTTGCCGCGGTCGGATGCGCCGCGCGACGCGGACCACAGCACGTTGGGCGGCGGCTACGTCGACGTCTTCGATTTCGGAAAGAAGATGCTCGTGACGTACAAGAAGAACGCCGAATTCGTGAGTGAGAAGCCGCTGCCGTCGGATACGACGGCCTACGCTTACATTCCGGGTTCGTCCAAGTACTTCATAGCCCGTGACGAGATGGTCTTCCGTTATACCACCAACGACGTACTCGTCAACAAATTCTACGCGGGCGGGTACATCGGCGGCCTGGCCGCCGCGCCCGTATACGACGGCAAGAACGGCGAGTACGTAATTATCGGTCGGTCCGGCGCGGGCGGCTATTCGTACGTTTACACCGGCGGCGGCTCGCTGGTGGATTCGTTCGTCGTACCGGGTTCGGGTACGTACGCCTCGGTGGTAGGCCGGGCCGAGCCGAAAGAATTCCAAAGGGCGTACTGGTGCGTCCAACGAATCGGTACCGGCCGGTGGGCTTACCAGGTCGACGTCGGCGGTACCGCGCCGGCCGTCGCGCCGGCGTCGATGGGGAAGGTCAAAGCCATCTATCGTTAACGCGTCGAAATCGACGCCGGGTATCCGGAATTAAGGGGTTGAGGTGATGACGAGGAAGGCGGGTATAGTGGTCGCGGCGGCGGCTTGCGCCGCGGCGTCGGCGTTCGGTGCGGTCGGCGACGTTATCAGCTCTTTCCCCTGGCCGAACGCCCGCGACGCTTATCGCGACGGCGATTACGTCTATTGCGTCGTCGGAACCAATACGTTGCGGCGGTACGCCGTCGGCGGCTCTCTCGTGGGGACCGTGCCGCTCGGCGGCCTGACCGCCGCGGGCGACGCGGACCACTGCGTCGCCGGCGCGGGTCGCATGACCGTACTGGGCGGGAGCAACCGCATATTCGAATACCACCTTTCCAACGGCTCGTTGATAAGGTCGTACGCTGCGCCGCCCAGTACTACCGGGTTCGCGTATTGCCCCGGCGTCGCCTATTACTACGTACACAGCGGCGCGGACGTCCGCCGTTATACGACGGCGGGGAGTCTGGTAAGCAGCTTTACGGTTAGTTATTCCGACGGGCCCATCGCGGCTACGGACCGCTTCCGGGACCGGGCCGGCGACTACGTCGTCGTGGGCTCAAGGCTCTCTTTCTACGCCACGGTCTATACCGGTACCGGTTCTCTGGTGCGGAGTTTCGTTTTACCGGCGGTGACGTACGGCTGCGTCTGCGGCCCGGGCGCGCCCTCCACCCGCGGTACGACCTATTGGTGTAACTTGCGTATGGGGACCGATTTCTACGCCTACCAGATCGACCTCGGCAATACGAACGTGGCGCTCGAGCCGGTGTCTATAGGGAAAATTAAAACCCTCTACCGTTAGCCTTTAATAGATGACCCCGTTCAAACCGCTGAACCGTAAGGGATGCGGGAGATGAAAAAGGGAATTTTTGCGGTTATTGCGGCCGGCGCGGCCTTGAGCGCTTCCCCGGCCGCCGCCGCCGTTGGCGACGTCATAAGCTCGTTCGCCTGGTCGGGCGCCCGCAACGTCTATCGCGACGCTGGCTACGTTTACTGCGTGGCCGGCGTTAATACGTTTCGGACCTATACGGTCGGCGGGTCCTTGGTCCGCACGGTGTCTCTGAGCGGGTTGACGGACGCCGGCGACGCGGACCATAGTCCGACGGGGACCGGCTACTTCGCTGTCATTGAGCGCTCGAGCGTCATATACGAATACGCGGTTTCGAGCGGTTCGTTCGTGAGGTCCATCGCCGCGGGCCCCGGTACGCTGGGCGGCGGTTACTTCCCGGGAAGCGCGTACGTCTACGTACATATAAACCCGTTCGTACTCCGGTTCACGACCGCGGGGAGTTTGGTGGGCTCGTTCGTGGTGAGCTATTCCGCGGGGCCGCTCGCGGCGACGAATCGGTTCGACGGCCGGGCCGGCGACTACGTAATAGTAGGGGCGCGGACGTCCGGCAATACTATGGTCTATACCGGCGCGGGCTCCGTAGTGACCACTTTCAACGTTCCGGGGACGACGTACGGCTGCGTCTGCGGCCCGGGGTACCCGTCCACCCGCGGTACGACGTACTGGTGTAATATCGGCGTGGGCTCGAGCCGGTACGCGTACCAGGTCGACCTCGGCAACGCGACGGCCGTCGCGCCGGCGTCGGTGGGGAAGGTTAAGGCTTTGTATCGCTGAGTTCACATTAATATGAATATAAGGGGGTAGAGAGATGATTGCGGTACGTTTATTTTTTTACGGCGCGGCGTTAATTTTAGTCGGGGCCGTACCCGCGTTTTGCTCGTTGGGATCCGTGATAAGTTCGTTCAAGGTAGCCGACAATAGGTTCACCGACGCATACAGCGTAGGCCGGGACGCGACGTACGTTTATTACATTACGAAAGACCGCCCAACGCCTGGCTACAGGTTGACCTACCGTTACCCGGGTGGCGGCGGCGGTAGGTCGTTATGGGTCGGGCGCTTTCCCGCCAGCCACGGCGACGCGGATCGCAGCGTTTTGGGTTCCGGGTACATCGCGGACGTATACCGCGAAGGTAGCGGCCCGCAGACTATTACCGACTTCGACATTAGGACCGGCTCGGCCGTAGCTTCGTGGGTGCCTTTGGGTAGTATGCAGGGTTACGCGTACAACCCCGCCCTCGGCATCCGGTACGTTGGGAGTAACAACTACGTGTACCGGTATAATAGGCAGGGGAGTTTGCTCAGTTCGTTTGGGGCGCCCATGGGCATTTTGGGCCTTGCCGCTACGCGGGATTTCGCAGGAAAGCGAGGCGAATATATAATCGTTACTATAAGCCATTATTGGTACGCCTTTACCGGTCAAGGAGTCGAAGTCGCCCGGGTCCTGTTTCCTTGGGAGTTTTCCGGTATCTCTACCAGCGCTTGCGGCCCCGGTTACCCGCCGGCGTACGGAAATACGCTGTGGTGCTTGGCGACGGTTAAATTGGCGGACGTCTACGTATGCCAGTTATACCTCGGCAACGCCACGGCCGTAGCGCCGGCGTCGGTGGGGAGGATTAAGGCGTTGTACCGTTAGCTTCGCATAGCGTAACGTTAACAGGGGTTCCAAAATGAGAAGGCCGAGGTTTGGCTTAGTCGTAGTACTTATAGTTCTAACCGCGGCGGCCGCTAACGCCGGCGTGGGCTCGGTGATAAGTTCGTTTCCTATGAGCGGGAATAACGAACCGTATGCAGTCGCCGTTTACCGAGATGCGAACTTCGTTTATGGCGTTTTACAGTACGGGCCGACGGGCGAACACGAACACAAGTTATTTACGTACGCCCCAAATGGTTCGGTCTTGGGCTCTATCCCGTTGAGTTGTACGCCGGGATGGGCCAATTGCCGCCTTGATTGGCTCCATGACGCGGACCACAGCGTATTAGGCGACGGGTATTTTGGGATAATCGGCGTGGGTAAATCTTTTCCCCCTTTCGGTTTAGATTTTAATATTAAAACCGGTTCTATCGTGGGGAGTTTCCCGACGTCTCCGTACGCTAGGGCTTACGCGCATATTCCTGGTGGAGCATATATTTACGTAGGTCAATCCTATCCAAGCAATATTTTCCGCTTAACGACGTCCGGGAGCGTAGTTAGTTCGTTTAATCCACGTGACGTATGCGACCTTTTGGCGGCGACGGATTACTTCAAAGGCCTAAACGGCGCGTACCTTGTATCATACGGCGGCGGCAGCGGGTTGTACCACCACGTTTATACCGACGCCGGGTCATTGGTAGGCTCTTTCTGGTTAGGACATTTCAGTATGGCTTTCGCCGGCGTTTGTGGCCCGGGTTACCCGTCGTCCTACGGCATAACGTATTGGTGCATTAGTTGGGGGAGCGGCGGCGGCGTATGGTGTTTCCAGATCGACCTCGGCAACGCTACGGCCGTCGCGCCGGCGTCGGTGGGTAAGATAAAGGCCCTTTTCAGGTAAATTATCCGGTTAAATAAGCAGCCGGCCTGCGGGCCGGCTTTTTTGCAACTATTTTCAATATATACCCGTATTTATGAATATAGTATTAATAATATGAAGATTTATATAAAATACATTCATTTTGATATTGACTTATGGAAGTTATTATGTTAACGTTATACCAGAACAAGGAGGTGGCGGATTTGCCGACGTTACCCGAGAATTGTCCGTTTTGCGGGGGCGCCATAGACGTTACGGCGTTCGCGTGCCGCGATTGCGACGCCGCGGTCGAGGGCCGCTTCGCGCCCAACAAGCTGGCCGCGCTCGACGGCGCGCAGGCCGAGTTCGTCCTGGCGTTCGTTCGCAACCGCGGCAACATCAAGACACTCGAGCGCGAGCTGGGCGTCTCGTACCCCACGGTGCGCGCCCGCCTCGACGACGTTATCCGCGCGCTGGGCTTTCGCGTTGCGGAGGACGCCGCCGCGGCGGAGGAGACGCGCGCCCGACGCGCCGACGTGTTGGCGGCGGTCGAAAAGGGCGAGATGACCGCGGCCGAGGCCGCCGACGCGCTCAAGAAGCTCTAATCGTAGAATCCCAGGAGGAACGATGGCCGAAGACGAGAGGATGGAGATCCTAAAAAAACTCGAGAAGGGTGAGATTAGCGCCGCCCGGGCCGAGGAGATGCTCGAGGCGCTGGACGCCGGCGTCGACGTCGAACCGCCGGAGGCCGAGGCCGAGGGCAAGGTGGTAACTGATATTACGGAGTGGTCGCCCGATGGCCCCATCAGCGAGCTGAAGCTCAGCAGCTTCATCGGCAACATCGTCGCCCGGGCGGGCGAGCAGACGTTGGTGGTCGCGACCGTCAAAGCGCGGGCGAAGAAGGCGGAGGAAGCCAAGAAGCTCTTCGAAAAGGTCGAGCTGTCGTTCGACGAGAAGGATGGGAAAGCTTATGTCAAGGTCGACATGACGAAGAGCATCCTCGAGCTCTTCCGCGGCGCCAAGGTGTGGGTCGACTTCGACGTCACCGTTCCGGCGGACGTCGCGTTCGTCGCCTCGTACGGTACCGGCAAACTTACCACCGAGGGCATCGCGCGCGTGGGGGCCAACGGCGGGAACGGCAAAGTCGAGACCGACGCCGCGTACGTCGACGTCAATCTGGGCAACGGCAAGGTCCTCAGTCGCGGCGCCCGCGAGCTCGACGTCAACGGCGGCAACTTAAAGGTGTCCGTCGACGACGCCGACGCCCTTGAGAAGTTCCGTTTCAACGTCGGCAACGGCGCCGTGGACCTGAAGCTGGAACGCTTGCCGGAGAACGCCGACTACGCCATGAACTTCGGCAACGGCAAGGTGTCGGCCCGGTTCGGCCGCAAGCCGACCGACTGTTTAATCAAAATCGAGTCGGTGGCCGGCAAGCTGGATACGGACCTGCCCTTCGATAAGAAGGGGACGACGATGGTCTACGCCGACGGCGAGGCCCGGGCCAACGTGAGAATCAACGCCGCCCATAGCAAGGTCGAAATAAAGGTCAAGGAGGATAAATAATGGTAACCGCGGAGCGTTTGAAAATATTGAGGATGCTCGAGGAAGGTAAGATAAAAGCCGACGAGGCGGCGCGGCTGCTGGAGGCCGTGGGAGAAAGCGGCGCGGAAGCCGAGGCGGCCGCGGCGACCAAAGGCCGCGGCAGGACGCTCCACGTCCGCGTCTTTCGCGGCGACAGTGAACGCCCCAACGTGAACGTCAACATCCCGCTCAGCCTCGCGAAGTGGGCGTTGAAGTTCGTCCCCGCGGACGCCAAGGCGCGTATGGGCGATAAGGAGGTAGACCTCGACGAACTCGGTACGCTCCTCGACGAGGGCGTCGGCGAGATAATAACGGTCCACGACGAAGATAAGGACGAACGCGTCGAGATCTCGATTAAATAAATAAGGAGAGGTACGGCGGAAGAAACCCCGGCCGCGAAGCCGGGTTTTTTTGTTGAAAAAGGCAAAGGCTTGTGGTAAATAATAACCGATGCGCGTATCTACGAGAGAGCTGACGAAGAAGGACCTCGGCCAATATTTTACGCCGGCCGAGGTCGTGGACTTTACGCTCAAGATGGCGGGCGAAATCGGAGGCCCTTCGTTGAATAAGGGCGCGCGCGTTTTAGACCCGGCTTGCGGCGCGGGGGCGTTTTTACTCTCCGCACTTGATAAAGGGATTGGTTCCCCGGCAACGATTTTCGGTATCGATATCGACCCGAAGGTCCGAGAAGCGTGGGAACGAAATACCTTGGCCGAAAATTTGGCCAGGAACCTTTATATACAAAACGGTTTGTACGACCCCGACGATAACCGCGTTTCCGAAAAGCTGCCGCTTAGGCAATTCGACCTCGTCGTCGGGAACCCCCCGTACGGCGGGTTCGGCGTTAGGGAAGTCGAAAAAGATAAACGGTTGTTCAACTCGCTTAAGACGTACGAGCTTTGGCGGCTCGGCACGCGGGCGAACGACGACCAAAATAGCCTATTCGACGTCGACGTTCTCGAGAGGCTGCGGCGATTAACGCCGAAGGAAGTCGAGCGGCTCGAGCGCTTCCCGATCGAGATACTTTTCCTGGAGCGATTCATACGCCTCGCGAAGGCGGGCGGCGTAATCGCGATCGTGATTCCGGACGGTATATTGGCGAACGTCAAATTCGACTACGTACGCGGTTGGGTGGCGGGGCGGTGCCACGTCGTCGCGGTAGTGTCGCTGCCGCGGGGGACGTTCCGCGGCGCCGGGACTACGGCCAAGACGAGTATATTATTTTTAAGGAAGAAAGGGGCGAAGGCGTGCGGCCCTAAGCACGTTTTTATGGGTCAACTGGACGAGGGCAAGGACGGGGGCCCCCCGGACAAAGAGGAGTTCGATTTCGTATTAAAGAAATTTAGAGATAAATTTAAAGGGTACGCAAGCGGTTCGCCTATTATATGGACGTCCACGACGACGGACGATTTGTGGAACAACCGGTGGGATGCGGATTATTGGGACCCGACTTTCATAAAACCTATAGAAAAAATTAGAGAAAAATTCGAATGCGTAGAATTTGGAGCTTTGATAAAGGAGGGTGTAAGTGGTTTTAGGGGAAAAACGGAATATGCGAAAAAAGGTATAAGGTTTTTAGAAGTCCGTTGTATAAGAGATTTAGGTATAGATTTTAAAGAAGGACGTTTCGTAAAAAAAGGAGGAAATTTCGACAAACCCCAATACCGGATAGAGGAGGGAGACATTCTTATTGTAAGGTCAGGGGTGGCCTCGGCCGGCCGCGTAATGGCCGTAACATATATACCTGAAAAAACGGTTATTTGCGGCGATATCTATAAGGTTAAAATATATAATAGATGTTCGCCTTATTATTTAGCGATATTAATGCAAACTAAAGTAGGTTTATTACAAATGGAAAGGGCAAAGGCCGGTATAGCTTCTACGAAATTAGACGTAGTCGATATCAAACGTTTTATAATACCGATTCCTCCGAAAAGGTTCCAAAATCTTATAGCTCGTGATTACAGAATTATTTTTTCCGAACATAGTAAAGCTATGAATCGTAAGCACGAATTAAGCAGCGCTCGCGGTTACAGGGACGACCCGATTTTTATAAAAAATCTTAACTTAGCCCAAAAATCGATGAAAAAACTAATTACCAAATTAGATAATTACTTTTTCCCTGAATAGACGAATTATTGCGTAAAAAATTCTACGAAGCGGCCCTATTCGATATTTCCATTCGCTTTTTTATCTCGATAAATTTGAGAGTAAAAGATGAAAATTTCCGAGGACGATTATCGAAGTACGTACCTCGACCCGAAGGTCCTTGAACCTTTGGGTTATCCATACCGCGACATTAGTTACGTACGGCGCGGCTCGTCCGCCGGGTATAAAACTTACAACCGTTCTTATTACCCCGATTATTTATTCTTAGTGGAACGAACGCCGGCGCTCGTTATTGAGGCGAAGGCGAGCGAAAGGGATTTCGATTACGGCTTTCAAGAGGGTCTTCACCACGCCAAAAATTATAACCCGGACCGTATAATACCTTTTTTGCTCGTAGCCGCGGGCGAACGCGTAGAGATGTTCGAAGCCAGGGTTGCGGGCCTCGCGGTAAAATTCACGAAACTGGACGAAATATTGGGGTGGGATGAACTTTGTACACACGTTCGGGCGATATATTCCGATAAACCGCCGCCCGAGGAGGCCGTCAATCCCGCCGCGGCGCCCGTATTTACAAATATATTTGAAGATATCTTCGAAGCCCTCAAAAGGTCCCGAAGGCCCAAATTCGGAGACGAGGACGCGGTCGTTATCCTCAACGATTTACTCCTCGCGAACGTTTACGGCCATAAAAGACGCTTCGCCGCGGTGGTACGCCGAAGGAAGATTCCGCGCGGCGTCGCCGAAGAGGTACGAGCCGTCCTCGGCCGCTACGACCTAGCCGCTATTGAGGGCGAGGCCGCGGCCTATGCGTACCGCCAGTTCGTCACCGCGTATTTCCGGGGTCTCGGTTCGACGAAGCGCGGCAAAGAAGAGCTTGTTCGCACGGGCCGTTACCTAACGCCCTTTGAAGTGATAGACTTTATGGTTAAACTTGCCGCGCCGCGGACCGACGACCGCATTGTCGACCCGGCTTGCGGCTCGGGAGGCTTCCTCGGCGGCTTGGTTTCAGCAATTCCGGTAGCCGGGCGGGATGGTTTCGTTAAAAAGAACCTCGTCGGTTGCGAAATAGACCCGTTCTGCGCCGCCGCGGCGAGGACTTTCGTAGAACTCCTTTTGCCCGGCGAGCACCCCGCCCTTAGAATATTCCATCACAACGGCCTTTATTCGGAAAAGCGCTTAGGTTTCGGCGACATAACCGCCGAAGTCGTACCGGGTTCCTTCGACCTCGTTATCGGTAACCCTCCCGCAAACGCCAGTTATAGCGGGGGGCGAGACGCCGATTTCGTTGCCGGATTATTTGGCCTTCCGCTGAGCTTTAGCGACGGGGAGGCGTTTTTGGCGCGTGCTATGGAACTATGTGCCCCCCGCGGCCGGATCGTACTCGTAGTCGCCGACGGTTTACTGGCAAATATGGGCCCCGACCAGGAACTTAGGAATTCCGCACAAGAGGTTTTTCAACCAATCCTTATTTTATCTTTGCCGCGGGTTTTCCCGTTCGTTTCGTCTAAGATGAGCGTTTTGTATTTGAGTAACGTAGGGGAAAGGACTAAGAAAAAACCCGTTTTTATGGCGCGCGTTGAATTGGGCCCGGATATCGAAACTGGTGAGGAACGTATCCTAAGCCGCGAGTTGGATGCCGTACTCGACGCTTTTTACCAATTCGCCGGCCGTTAACCATTATTAAACTTAAAGAAACCCGGCCGCGAGGCCGGGTTTTTTACGGCTGCGATTTTATCGCACTATTACCATCCGCTTGGCGGCCTCGTCGTCGCCGGCCTCGAGTTTGTAAACGTAGACGCCGGGGGCGAAGTCGAACGCGAGCTCGAGCACGTGTTTGCCGGCGCTATAGTCGCCCCGCGTCCGGTATACTTCGCGGCCGGCGAGGTCGTAGACGCGGAAGGACGCCGTGCCGGCGCGCGCCAGCGCGAACGCGACCGCGGTCCGGCCGTACGTCGCCGGGTTGGGGTAGTTCTGGCCCAGCGCGAACGTGGCCTTGACCGCGCCGGCGGTGCGCTCCACCGGTCCGGTAATCCGGTAGTGGCCGCTCGGACTTAACGCCTCCAGCCAGTAGCGGTACGTCGTCGCCGGGACGACGTCCGTATCCGCAAAGGCGTACGGCGGGTCGCCCGTGAGCGGCGTATCGGTTATTTTCGCTCGCCCGGGCAGGCCTTTCGTCTCACGGTACAGGTTGTAGGCGGCGGCGTGGGTTTCGAACGCGGGGTCCCAGCTCAGGACGAGCCTACCGGGCTCCGCGGCCGCGGCGAAGTTCGTCACGCTCAAATCGCGGATAATGCGGTCCATCCCCATCATGCACAGGTACGACGTGACCCAGGTATGGTCGCCCGTTGCGCTGCCGGCTTGCGAGGGGGGGATGCCGCCGTCGTCGTCCGTATCCTGGGCGACGAGGTTAGACGCGATTTTATCGAATTTAGACCAGTACGAGTCGTCGCCCGTCGCGTGGTAGCAGCTGTGGTGGCCGAACATATACCACGCGTTCCACGCGTTGTCCCACGAGCCGGCGCTGGGTTCCACCAGCGTTTTGAGGTACGGCCCGTGTTTTACCATCCAGGACCGCTCGTCGCCCGGGTGCTCTTGGAAGTAAGAGTTGTGGAGGCCCCATATCGCGGCGCCGCCCGACATGGCCCAGCTATTATACCCGATGCACCAACCCGGCGCTTCCTCCGCCAGCGATTTAACCTTCGACGCCAGCGACAGCGCTACGACCTTCAGGTCGGCGTCGCCCACGTCCTCCGCGTATTCGTAGAGGTTGCCGACGGCCCACGCCGTGCATAAGTAGTTGGTCAGGTACGAAATATTCTCGATTTCGATGGGGTTCTCGGCGACGAAGCGCGCGCACGTAAGGCCGTAGTTTTTACGGGATTCGTCGCCGGTCGCCCGTCGGTACATCATCTCGGCGCGCATGCCCCAACCGCAATTGTAGATCCGGTAATATTTAGAGGCCGGGTTTTCCCAACCTTCCTCTTCCCACGCCGGGTTTTTGTTTATATAAATCCAGGAGCGCGCGACGGCGTCGTCGTACTTGCGGCTGCCGGTGAGCTGACGCCACCGCGACCACACCCAAACCGACTCTTGGGTGTTATCGGTCTGGATGATTTCGGGCATGTTCTCGCCCTCGCGGATGCCGCCGTAGTTCGGGTCGTTGGGGTCTTTGACCTGCCAGTACTCGATGAAGGCGCACGCCTTTCCGAAAACCGCTTCGGCGTCGTATTCTTCGGCGCGGGCGTCGTAGCCCAGGCGCGGCTGGAGCGGCGGCCCGGGCGGCCGGGCCAACTCCTCCGCGGTCCAAAATTCGGTGGCGAACGCGGCCGTCCCGACCGCGACCGCGGTTAGCGTTATTGCCAGGTTGTTTTTAAACATAACGGGTTCCTCCCGGCGGCTTATTTTTGCGTTTACGGTTTTTCGGGGACGAACGCGAAGTTCTGGTCGTCCCAAACGTACTCATCGACGAATATCGTTTCGCTTTCCGCGGTCTTAATCGTCCCGCCGGCCGTCATGATAAGCCGGGGCGTGGCCTCGAGCGAAAGCGTCGCTTCGTACTCGTACGCGGGTTCGGCGTCCCGCGTCTCTTCGGTTTTGACGCGGCCTACCTCGCGCATGACCGAGCCGTCGTAGCGGTAGAGGAGCTCGTGCGCGACGCGGCCGCCCTCGGCGTCCAACGTTTCGCGGCAGGACAGCAGCGCCGGGCCGGCGTCGAAGACGTCCCAAACCTCGAGCAGCCACAGCGAAGGCCGTCCTTGCGTCAGGAATTCACCCACGAATTCGTCGCCCGTCCGGAGGAAGTAATATAGCTCGTCCGGTTCTCCGTCCTTTTGCACGAGAACCGCGGCGTCGGCGGACCCCTCGCCGTCGAGGTCGCCGGTTTCCAACGTCAGGTAATCGTAGCCGCCGCGCTCGTCGAGGTAGTCGAGGAAGTGGCGGCGTTTGCTCCCTTCCCGGACCGCGGCGTAGCCTATCACCGCGTCGGCGGCGTCGTCGCTCCACCAATCGGCGAGGTCCGCGCATTCCACGTAGTACCCTACCGCCGCGCCGTGGTCGCCGGCCGCGGCGGCGCAATCGCCCAACCTCAAATAATCGTAGCCTTCGAATACGCCGTGGGGAAATTCGGCCAGCGAGTTTTCGTACAATCGCGCCGCGGTCTTGAATTCGCCGACGTGGTAAAAGCAATCCGCTAAATGGGTCAGCGTCTGCGCGCGTTCTTCGGCGTCGGGAGCGCGTTTTAGGTAGCTTTTTAGGTCCTTCTTAAACCGGTTCAGCTCTTGCTTGCTCAGGCCGACGCTCTCCTCGTAGTTCACGTCGTACAGCGCTTCGCGCACCGCGTACGCGTACGCCTGCGGCCAACGGGGATGGTGGGGCGGTTATTTTTTAAAAAGGCCGTCAGCTCGTCGAACGTGCCGATTTCGATTGCCGCTTCCGCCGCGGCCGCGGACTCGGGGTACCGGTCGATTAACTCCCGGCGCTCGTCGCTGCCGCCGCGGTAGAAAAGCCGTATCGCCTCTGCGGGGTCGTTTTTTAGTCGCCTTAGGAACTCCCGGCGTCGTTCTGCCGCCGCTTCGAGCGAGGGGTCGAGCGCCGCGGCCTGTGTAAGGTATTCCAAGGCCGCCGCGACGTTACCCTCCTCGAGCAGCGCCGCGCCGGCGAGTACGAGCTTAGAGGCGGGGGAATCGTCCCGTTCCAGGAATTCGCGGAATTTATCGACGTCCGAGGCGGCGAAGTTGCCGGAGCCGTCCGCGGCGTATAATGCGGCCTCGACGTACGTGAACGGGCCTTCTTCGGCCGGGCGTTCGCGCGTGAAAGTCCAAAGCTCGAGCGCGCCGTCGCCGTCTACGTCGTCGAAGGTAAATTCGGTCGTCCGCTCGACGTAGGCGCCGTACTCCCAGGCCGAGGAGTCGTCGCCGCCGTACCAGCGCGAGTAATAATCCTCGCGCGAGCCTGTTTCGCCCTCGAAAGCCTTGAGGAGCTTTTCGCCGTCCACCCGGTACAATATGAAGTAGTCGTATTCGGTTCCCATGCCCGAGCCGTACGACGCCTCGGTGCAGGTGAAGGCGTAGTACGTCCGCGGCCCCGGTTGGACCTTGGCGACGGTCCCCTCGTCGCCGCCGAAGTCGGGCACGTAGTTAACGGGCCCGTCGAAGTCGGCTACGCGCCAGGCGTCGCCGTCCCGGACGAAAAGCGCCAGGTACACCTCCGTATAGTAGCCGTACGCCACCCGGGCCGCGGCGAGCCCCTGGTCCGGCGTTTCGCCCTCGACGAACGCGCCGGTCGTTACCCCTTCCGGTTCGCCGTACCCTTCGCCGATTTGCTCGAGCAATATCTTCTCCGCCGTCGCCGCGTCCGGGAACGCGGCTCGAGCCGAAGCCGCCGCGACGAGCGCGACGAACGTAACCCAACCTAACTTCTTCCAGGTAGCGTACACGTTAATCCTCGGGTATGCCGCCGGCGTCCATATCGGGAGGCGGCTTTTCCTCGACGCCGGGTTCCTTTTCTTCTTGTTCCAGTTTACCGAGGAAAGGCCGCCAAGTATACGGGTCGACGCCCAGGTACCGCAGCGCGTCGGCGAGGGAGGTGGTGACTTTGGCGCGCGCGGTGGCGGTAGCGCGGTAGGCGACGTAACCTTCGTCTTCGTACTGTTCGACCGTTATCTCCTCTTTTTCGGAAGCCTCCATTATCCGGCCGGCGTATATCGTGAGCTCGGGGATACCGACCGGTTTTTTAAGGCAGAATTTGAAACCTTCCAGGTTGTAGGTGGTTTGGATTTCGCGGGCGACGGCGCCGGGGAGCATCTTACGCGCGCGGTCCCGGACGCTGCCGCGGACGTCGTCGAAGGCCCGCGCCTTCGTCGACTTGGGCATGCTCACGTCGCGGAAGAAGGCCTGGTACGTCCGTTTTTCGTCTAAAGCCGCTTTAACCGCGGCCTTCGCGTCGGCCCCGGCGGCCTTGTCGTATTCGCGGATGAGGAAGACGAGGTTGACGGACCACCGTAAGTCGTATTTCGTGACCTGCGGTTCCGCGGCGCCGGTGTTGGCGGTGGGGGAGTCGTAGCGGGAAATGGTCCTCGCGCCCGGGACGGCGCCCGGGCCGTACGCCGTCCCCAACGCGGCCGTCGCCTCCCGCGAGATAACCGCCAGCCGCGCCGGGTCATCTTCCGTGGGCGGCGCGCCGGTAGCGTCGACCCGCTTCTTTTCTTCGCGGTAAAGGTCCCGGAAGGCCAGGTAAGCCTCCTTGTGCCCAACGGCGAAGTATTTAGTATGGCCTGCCAGGGCGCGGGCCTCGAGCGCCATCCCGGCGGGGGCGGCGCCCGCCAGTAGCGTCGCGACGTCGTTGGCGCGGCCGTACTCCCGTTGTTTGAGGAGATACCTCGCCCGGGCCGCGAGCCACTCGGCGTCCCCCGGTACGAAGGCACCGCCTTCCAGGCGGAGTTGGCGTCCCTCGACCGTCAGCGCGTGGGCCGCGGCCGCCAGGGAGGCGAGGACGATAACCCCGGCGACGGTGCTCGCTCGTATCACGACGAGACGATATTAGCACATGCCTTACGAGTCGTCAATAAATGGCGTTGCGCTTGACAGCCTACCAGCGCGCTGTTATTATGCGGCGCGATGGGGGACAGGAAGCAGCGGTATAAGGTCGTCGTCTTCGTGCCGTGGGAAGCGCTCGACGCCGTGCGCGCGGCGACGGCTCGAGCCGGCGCCGGCGTCATCGGCGCGTACGACTGGTGCTCGTTCGCGACCAAGGGCCGGGGGACCTTCCGCGGCGGCGAGGGCGCGTCACCCACGGTGGGCCGCGCAGGCCGGCTTGAGGAAGTGCCCGAGTGGCGGCTGGAGATGGTCGCTCAAGGCGACGTCATCGAGGCCGTCGTCGCGGCGATGAAGGCGGCCCACCCCTACGAAGAAGTGGCGTACGACGTATACCGCCTCGAGGATTTCTAACGGGGGAAGATGCACAAAGTAGAATTCGAGCCGGCGTTTTTTTACAGGTTTCTTAACTGCGGCCCCGCGGTCCTGGCCGTGGCGCAGCACGGCGGCCCGCCCAACATCATTACGCTGGCCTGGGTAGCGCCGGTGAGCCACGACCCGCCGCTGGTGATGTTATCGGTGTCGCCGCGGCGCTACAGTCACAACTTGATAAGGGACGGCCGCGAGGTAACCGTCAACGTCCCGCCGTGGTCGCTCTTGGAGGAGGTCGCGTTCTGCGGCCGCGTCTCGGGCCGCGACGTGGACAAGTTCGCGGAGACGGCGTTGACGCCCGTGCCGTCCGAGCGGGTAAAGCCGCCGGGCATAGAACAATGCCTGGCGACGTTGGAATGCGTGTGGGAAAAGAGTGTCGGAGCCGGCGACCACACGGCGTTCATAATGCGCGTCGTTCACGTCGTCGCGGACGAGGAGGCGGCGATGAACCGCTTCGGCCCGGGGCCCGGCGAGCCGACGACGATACATCACCTCACGGGCAATTTCTACGCGCCCCTCGGCGGGCCGGCAAGCGAGGCAGGTAAGCCCGAATGACGAGTGCTCGAGCCCGGGAAGCCATCATAACGCTCACCAGCGACTTCGGCGTCTCGGACGGGTACGTGGCCAGTATGAGGGGCGTACTGCTGAACCTTTGCCCGAGCGCCCGGTTGGTCGACATCAGCCACGACGTTCCGCGGCACGAGATCTTGCCGACGGCGCTGATAATCGAGGCCACGGCGCCGTATTTCCCCCCGGGGACCATTCACCTCGTCGTTGTCGACCCGGGCGTGGGCTCGAGGCGGCGGGCGCTCGCGCTGGCCGCGGCGGGGCACTACTTCGTCGGCCCCGACAACGGCGTCTTCACGCCCTTCTTGCAGGACGAAGTGCCGGCCGGCGCGGTCGCGATCGAGGAGGAACGCTTCCGCCTTAGGCCGTTCTCGAGCACCTTCCACGGCCGCGACCTCTTCGCGCCCGCGGCGGCGCATATCGCGCGCGGCTCCGACTACCGCTCGCTGGGGCCGCCGCTCGAGGACCCGGTCAAGTTCCCTTGGCCTCGCGCCTCGCTGGACGGCGACGAGCTCGCCGGCGTTGTCCTGCACGTCGACCACTTCGGCAACTGCATAACGTCCGTAAAGGAAGAGGACCTTCCGACGTGGGAGGCCTACTACGTACGGTGTTGTAACGTGGATTTCGGGCCGCTGAAGCGGCACTACGCCGAGGTCGTCTCCGGCGCGCCGCTGGCGCTCATCAACTCCATGGGGAGGCTCGAGCTCGCCATCGCCCAGGGCAACGCCGCCGTCGCGCTGGGCATAAAGGCCGGCGACGACGTACGGGTGGCGGCGACGAAGTGGACCGACTAGCGTTCACTTCCGGCCCGATAATTTGGCCCACAACGATTTCTTCTTTTCTTGTTTAGGGGGGAGGTCGACGTCGTCGGCGTAAAGGCGGCGGTAGAGTTTGACGTGGCCCTGGCCCGCGCGCGCGGCCTCGACTTTCAGCTTGCCGTCCGGCCCGGGCGTCGCGGCCGCGGCCATAACCCAGACGTGGTACGACTTGCCCGGCTCGACCTCGACGTTGTCGGCCAGCATGTCGTGATAGATTACGCGTTCGGCCCCGTCGGCGGCGACTTCGGCGACGAGGTGGCTCTTGTACGTGCGGCTGAAGTATTGGTGGCGGTCGAACCATAGAAGGGTGCGGCCGTCGGCCTCGGGTTGCCACCCCTCGGCGCGGACGACGACGTCGGGTTCGCGCGTCGTAAGGTGGCCTACGCATTCGAAGTGGGGGTCCGTTTTGAAGTCGTACAATTTCTTACCTCCGCGCAAACGGCTGGAATAAGCATTTATGAGGCTGGCGTTCGTACAATTCTCGCCTTCTTTCGGCGACGTTTCCGGAAATATTACCCAGGCGTTCACGCTGGCGGACGGCGTCGAGGCGGAGGTGTACGTATTCCCGGAGCTCTTCGCGAGCGGCTACCAGTTTAAGAACCGCGACGAGCTGAAGGAGTTGGCCGAGCCGGCCACGGGCGGCCCTACGGTGAAGCGGCTGGCGGAATGGTGCCGGCGCCGCGGCGCTTTCGCCTGCGCCGGTATCCCGGAGGCCGACGGCGACGCCTTGTACAATAGCGCGGTCCTCATAGGGCCCGACGGCCTGCGGGGCGTCTACCGGAAGGTCCACCTCTTCTGGCGCGAGAAGGACCTCTTCGACGCGCCCGGCGAGGACGCGTTCGAGGTTTACGACGTCGGCTTCGCCCGGGTGGGCATAATGGTCTGCTTCGATTGGATATTCCCCGAGGTCGTCCGCATCCTGGCACTGCGCGGCGCGCAGGTAATCCTGCATCCCGCCAATCTGGTTTTACCGAACTGCCCCGCGGCGATGGTCACGCGCTGCCTCGAGAACCGCGTCTTCGCCGTTACCGCGAACCGCGTGGGAGAAGAGAGCCGCTGGGACGAGCCGATGACGTTCATAGGCCAGAGCCAGATCGTGAACCCGCGCGGCGAGGTTTTGCTTCGCCTCGACGACGAAGAGGCCGCGGTCTCCATTGACGTTAACCAGGCCGAAGCCGACGATAAATTCGTAACCCCCCAAAACGACGTTATGGCCGACCGCCGCGTCGAGCTTTACAGCGAGCTGCTCAGGCCGAAATAGCCGCCGCCCGGCTCCCACCCGGCCCGCGTCGCGGGCCTTATTTTTTACCCCGGCCGGCCATCGCGACCAGCTCGTCGCACGTGAGGACGTACGCGAAGCCGTACGCCAGGTTGAGAAGCGAACTCCGGTGGAACTCGAGGCTCGGCGCCGCGGTGCCGTCGGCGGCGAAGAAGACGCGGAAGTCGCGCATGAACGCGTCGCGCGCGGTGCTCTCGCAGCACAGGTTGGTCATGACGCCCGTTATCGCCAGGTCCTTCACGCCCGCCTCCCGCAGCCTTTGCTCGAGGTCCGTCGCGACGAACGCGTCGTACCGTATTTTGGGAATCACGACGTCGCCCGGTCGGGGCGCCAGCCCCTCGAATATCGCCGCCTCCCACGTCCCCTCCTTGGGCGACGAGTCCTCCCACCACAAGGCCATCAAGCCGGCGTTGCCGCCCGCGGGGTCCTCGGCGTGGCGGGTGTAGAAGACGGGGCGGCCCGCGGCGCGGAAGGCGTGCGCCACCGTGGCCACGGCGTCCACGATCGCCGCCCCGGCGGGCATATATATGGGCCCGTCCGGGTGGAGGAAAGCGTTCTGCATGTCGACGACGAGGAGGGCCGCCGCCGGTACGTCCAGCTTCATCTTGTGAACGTTGTACGGCGCCAACTCCTTCAGGAGACGGGGCGCCTCGGCGACGGGGTCGTACGCCAACTTTTCTACCATCAATCCGCGCCCTCCATGTCGGGTATAAGCTCGCCGGCCTCGAGGTGGCCGCCGGCCGTATCTTTGGCCTCCGGCGGCGCCGCCGCCAACGCGGCCTCGTAGCCGCGCTCCACCTCCTGCAACGCTTTGCCCTCTTCCTCGGGCGGACGGTACGTAAACGTCGTCTCCATCCACTGCATCGGGTCCACCACCCACTTGAAGACCCTCATCTCCCAGTGGACGTGGGAGCCGGTGGCGAGGCCGCTCGAGCCCATGTAGCCGATTACCTGCCCCTTGTCGACCGGTTGGCCCGGCTCGACGGCGACGCTCGAGAGGTGGTTGTAGATGGAGAAGACGCCGCGGCCGTGGTCCAGTATGACCGCATTACCGCGCACGATGAGCTCTTCGGCCAGCATGACCTCGCCGCGGTTGGAAGCCCGGATGAGGGTCCCTTCCTTATTGGCGATGTCGACGCCGAGGTGGCGCTCCTCGCCGCCGGTGCTGAAGGTGCGGTACGTGCCGAAGGGCGACGTTGTGCGGCCTTCCGCCGGCATCGCGAAGGTGCCGGCCCAAAGCTGCTCGTCGCGGCGGCGCGTGATGATGCCCTGGACCTTGCGGTACTCGAGCATCTTCTTCTCCTCGAGCGCGGGGTCGAAGATCTTCTTCTTGTCCGGCGCGGCGATTACGATCTTTTCCTTGATGTAGCCGCCGTCGGCTACCTTTACCGTGCCCTTGAGCTCGACCGCCTCGTCGTAGGCGTCGTAACCGGCGACGACTACCGGGTAACCCCCGGGCGGACAGGACGCGCGAACGCCGACGATGCTCGTGAAGCCGTCGGCCGTTTTGTAGAACGGGAACTTCTGGTCCCAGAGCTTGCCCTCCAGGTCGTAGAGCTTCTTGTTGGCGTTGAGCTTTACGATAAGTATCCGGCCCTGGTCGACGCGGTTCGGTTCGAACGCGAGCTCGACGACGGTGGCGTGGTTTTCGACGTAAAACGTTACCCGGGTGCCGGTGCGGTTGCCGCGCGCGTCCGCGGCGGCTACGGCCAGCTCGTGCCGGCCGTCCGCCAGCAACCCGGTGTCGAGTTTGAAGCGGAACTTGACGGTTCGCCTGTTGCCCAACTCGAGCGCGGGGGTGCAATCGGCGCCGTCGAGGACGAGCGAGAACTCGCTCAATTTCGACTCGTCCGCGACGCTGCCGGTGACTTCGACGACGCCCTGGTACTTCGCGCCCTCGGCGGGGGCGTCGAGCGCAACGCGGGGGGCCGTCTCGTCTTTGCCGAAGATGCCGCCCCAGGCCGCGAGGCCGAAGAAAGCCGCGGCCGCGGCCGCAAGAGCTACGACGACTACCACCGCGAGCCGGCCGCCGCCGAAGCGGCGCCGCGGTATTACGATCTCGTCGCGGGGCGTGGGTATGGGCACTTTATGCGGAGTCATATTCGGCTCCCGGACCAACGCGGACTCAGGCGAAGGCCGGTGTTCCGTCCGGGGACGTTAACGTAAGGCCGCGGCCTTATCCGGTTGGCCGTTCAGCTCGTACGCCGCGGCCAGGTTCGCGCGGGCGATGTCCTTGGCGGCGGCCGGGTCCATAGGCCCTTTGGGCTGGAGCGTCAGCGCTTTCTCTAGGACCTCGACGGCGCGGCGGGGTCGCCGGGCGCGGATGCAGGCGAGGCCGAGATTGTTGTGGACCCAAAAGTCGTCCGGCACAAGGACGACGGCGCGCTCGTACGCCGTCGCGGCCTCGGCGTGGCGGCCCAGCTCCTGGAGCGCAAGGCCGAAGTCGAACCAGTACGGGCCGGTTTGCGGCGAGCGCTCCGTCGCCGCTTTATAGTAGAACAACGCCTCGCCGTAATCTTTGGCCGCGGCCAGCTCTTTCCCCCGTTCGAAGTAGTTGCTCGCCTTCCACCCGGGGACGTCGGCCACGGCGGTGACGTTGATGGTCGTGAGAGGCGCGTCCGCGGCGGCTTCGGCCGTGCCCGCCGGCGCCGGCGATTCCTCGGCGCCCACGTCCAGGTACGAGCCGAAGGCCCAACCGCGTTTCTTGTCGACCGTTTCGACGTCGTACCAGTACGCGGCCTTGCCGTCGATGGTCTCGGCGGCGTCGCTCTTGCCGTGGACGATGACTTTCTCCCCCTGGCTCAAGCGGCCTACGACGGCGCCTTTCAGGCCGGGTTTATCGCGCAAGTTCAACGGCCCGGCGGTCACGCGAGCCGTCTCGGGCGTGGGTGCGGCCTTTTCGCCCGCCTTTTCCGCCGAAGGCGCCGGCGGGACCGCTTCGCCCGCTTTCCCCTTTTTGCCGCAACCGGCGACGGCCGCGACTACCAGCAGTGCGCACAGTATAACGATATGCTTTTTCATGAAATTACCCCGCGCGTTTGGGTTACGTCCTCCGCAACGTTCTATCATAAATCTACGTACCTGCTCGTTCGCACGTAATCCTCTTTCAGCAGCGGCGACGATATCAAGAAGTCGGCGGTGGAGCGGTTGCAGGCGGTCGGTACGTTGTAGAGCACCGAGACGCGCAGGAGCGCCTTTACGTCTACGTCGTGGGGGTGGGGCGTCATTGGGTCCCAGAAGAAGACGAGGACGTCGAGCTCGTTCTCGGCGATGGCGGCGCCGAGCTGCATGTCGCCGCCCAGCGGGCCGGAGCGGAAGCGGTGGACGTCGAGGCCCGTCTCTTCGGCGATGACGTTGCCGGTGGTCCCGGTGGCGTAGAGCTCGTGCTCGCGAAGCGTCCCGACGTTGAACTTCACCCACTCCAGCAGGTCCTGCTTGCGGCCGTCGTGCGCGACGAGCGCGATTTTCTTTTTCAATTCGGCCTCCGTATAAAAATTAGTTGCCCATCGGGTCCCGGAGCGTGCCGCGGGCGCGTACGTTGCGCCACGCGCCCTGTAACGCGAGCGCCGCGTTCAACAGGCGGTATTTTACGGGTTTAAACGGTAAATCGTACGGCGGCGCGAACTCCACCGTTTCGCCGCCGAAGCCTTTCTTGAAGGTGTAGACGCCGTACAGCGGGTTGCGCGGCGAGGGGGCGCGGGGGATACCCCAGAAGTCGAAGATTTCGAAGCCGGCGCCTTTGGCCCAGCGGACCGCCTCCCACACGACCTTGTTCGCGGCCTTGAGCTCGCGGCGCGTCGCCGCCGACGCGGCGTGGGCGTAGTATGCGTACTTGCCGAAGCCGAGGACGAACGCCGCGGCCAGCGGTTCGCCTTGATGTTCGGCGACCAATACGGCGCTCGTCGGACCGAATAGCTCGAGTACCTTCCGGTAATAGGCCGGGTTGTGGACGAGGAAGTGCTTGCGTTCGATCGTGGCCTCGAGGAGGCCGTAGAAGACGAGAAGGTCCTCTGTTTTATTGCCGGCCCGCACGACGACGCCCTTGCGGCCGGCGAGTTTAACGTTGTACCGCGTTCGCCGGTCCATACCGGCCAGGAGGTCGTCCTCGTCGCGGGATAAATCCAGGTAGAGCGTGTGCCGCGGTTGGACGCCGCGGCTGCGCCGCACGTATCCCAACGCCTCGAGCGCGCTCAGGTCGGCGTCGGGCCGGGCCATCGGTTCTATCTTGAGGACGACGGCGCCCCGTTTTTGGGCCGGCTCGAGCAGCGCCGCCGTCAGCTCGCGCAGCAAGTCGGCGTCGCCGTAGTCGACGAGGAATCCGCGCGGCGCGTACCACAGCTCGCCGCCCACGACGGGGACGGGCCGGCTCAATATTTGCGCCCCGGCCCGCGGCCGGCCGTCCTCCGATAAAATATAGCGACGCGGCCGCCAACCGAACGCGCCCTTCAGCTCGCCCCAGCCGAAGCTGTGGGTTATCGAATACTCCGCCCGGGCGAGGACGAACTCATCCCACCGCGAGGCGTCGTCTATTTCCTCCAGGCGCCGCGCCACGCGGGCGATTATACCAAACCGCAGGGCTTTTTTAAACGGCAAACGGTTGCACGACGACGGACCTTTGTTTCCTTGATACAAGCGTAATTCCGTGGTAGGTTTATTTAGGATTGATGCGCTCAAAAGGGGGAAGCGCCGTGCGTAGATTAATAATTTCGGCAATAATCGTCGCCGCGCTCGGCTCAGCCGAGGCGGCGACGTACTACGTCGACAGCGACGACGGCCACGACGACGCGACGCGCAACGGCGGCCTCCTCGAGCCTTGGCGCACGATTACCTACGCCCTCTCGCGCGTAAGCGGCGAGAACACTTTTATGTGCCGGGGGACGTTTGAGGAGGAGGTTACCGTAGGAGAAGACGATGCCGGTAGCGAGTTCGTCGGGAACCCGGAGGCGACGTTAGTTGGGGGGGTCTTCTGCGAAAATTATTACGACGGCGGCGTAGGGGCATTCCGCATATACGGTTTTGCGCGGGGCGGGGCGCAAGCAGAGCTGTTCTTGAGTAATTGCCATTTTAACTATCCGGGCGGTACGGCTTTGGCCGCGGGCCCTTATAGCGGCCGGTTACGGACGTATTATTGCGTTATAGAGGATTGCCGTTATGCGGTTCGCCAGACTTTCGAGTTTGGAAGTTTGTATTTTTCGGATTGTATTATTTCGAATTGCGAAGGCGGCATATCTGCTTCCGGCGAGTTTTTTGCTACCGTAACCGGATGTAGCTTTTTCAACGTAAAAGGTTACGCGGTTGATTTAGGCATATTCTACGACCGGGGTGAGGTATGCAGTTGCGAATTCTACGGCTGTGGAACCGGCGTAGGATTGCGGGGACCCAGGGGTCCTTACTACGGCTGCCACCTTTCCGTACACGATTCCGTTTTCAGCGATAACGATTTGGGCATATCCGCGGGTTGTACTCCTAAGCCGGATCGTTACATCGTCGTATATAATAACGACGCGATCGACAACCGCGGCAACGGCGTCGAGGTTTGGGGCGAGGCTAAATTAAGGGGTAATACCGTCAGGGGTAACGGTGCCCACGGCGTCTATATTCCCGAAGATAAACCGGACCTCGGGACCCCCGGCGACCCCGGCGGCAATACCTTCGCGGGCAATAAGTCCGGCTACGACGTTTACAACGCCTCGCCGGAGAATATCCCGGCCTACGGCAACGCCTGGGACCCGCAGTCGGAGCAAGAGATGGAGGGCAAGACCTGGCAGGAGGTCAACGTCACCCGCATCTACGACCACTGGGACGACCCGAACGTCGGGTACGTTATGTGGAGCAAGCCGATGGTGGGCGTCGCGCCGGCGTCGCTCGGGCGAATCAAGGCGTCGTTTAAGGATGCGCCGACGTCCGGGCAGGCGGGGCCGGCGTCGAAGGCCGTTGGCCGTTAAGCTACCTAAATGAATAAGGCCGGCCTGCGGGCCGGCTTTTTTTGTTCCGAATGAAAACCGCTTACTCGAGATAATACCCCCCCACGCACGCTAGCGCCCACCGCGGCTCTCCGGTCTCTAAATCGGTAACGATGTACACGTCCAAATACCTGAACAGGACGTCGCTGTCGAGCGGCGGCAGGCGCTCGAGGCGCGCGGAGACGACGGCCAGTTTCCGCTCGTAGTCGGCGGCATCGAGCTCGAGCTCGGCCTCGGCCGCGTCGGCGACGATCTTGTATTTTTTGTTGTACTCGTGGTGGGCCTCGCCGGTGATGAGCTCGAGCTTTATCTTTTTTATGTCCTTGCGCAGCGCGGCGAGGGTACTCCGCACTTTTTCCTCGTCCAAAACGGGTCGCCCCAACGTCTCCAATTTATCGGGCCGAAGGATGTAGGCGTATTCGTACAGGTCGTCCGCGGCGACGAGGCCCCGCGCCCGGGCGAAGCCGCCGGGCTCGTCCGTCGGCGCGTCGGCGGGCAGTACGTCCAGATAGAAATATCGCACGTCGAACGGCGCTTCCGTCAGGACGTTTTTTTCGCCCGCGTCCGGTTCTTTAATTGAGCACAAGAGGACGGCGCCGCCGGCCAGGCCGCCGCGCTGCCACTTCCCGGCGACTACGGCCAGGTCGCCCGGGCGATAAGCGTCGTCCGTTGCAGCTTCCACCGTTCTGAAAGGGTACGGGTCCGACCAGAGGTAAAGCGGGATTTCGCCGTCGCTCCCCGCGCGAACGGCGGCCGGGGTGGCCGCCAACGCGAGAGAAATCATAATAATTCGTGTTAACGTTTTAGCGGCGTTCATAACACCAGGGCCAAGAGCGCCTTTTGGGCGTGGAGGCGGTTCTCGGCCTCGTCCCATATCGCGCTCTGCGGCCCCCGGGCGACGTCTTCCGTTATCTCCTCGCCGTAGTGGGCGGGGAGGCAGTGGAGGACGATGGCGTCGGGGGCGGCGGCCGCGACCATATCCGCGTCGACGGTGAACCCGGCGAAGGCTTGCTTCTTTTGGGCCGCGACGTCTTCTTCGCCCATGCTGGCCCACACGTCGGCGTAGAGTACGTCGGCGCCGTTCGCCGCGGCGAGGTCGTTGGTGACGGCGATTACGGCGCCGGAGGCCGCGGCGAGCTCTCGGGCCCGCGACGCTATTCCCGCGTCGGCCTCGAAGCCGGGCGGCGTGACGACCGTAACGTTGAGGCCCGTTATGGCGCCGCCCAGCATCAGCGAGTTGGCGACGTTGTTACCGTCGCCGACGTACACCAGCGTACGCCCCTCGAACGGGCCGAAGCGCTCGCGGACCGTCATGAGGTCGGCGAGGACCTGGCACGGGTGCAGCAGGTCCGACAGGCCGTTGATTACCGGGACGTCGCCGTATTCCGCCAGGCCCTCGACGATGTCGTGGCCGAAGACCCGCGCCGCGATGCCGTGGACGTACCGCGAGAGGACCGTCGCGACGTCGGCTATGGACTCGCGTTTACCGACGCCGACTTCGTCCGGGCCCAGGTACAACGCGTCGCCGCCCAGCTCGTGCATCGCGACGTCGAAGGATACGCGCGTTCGGAGCGACGGCTTCTGGAAAAGGAGGGCGAGCGTTTTGCCGGCGTGGATGTCGCGACGGACGCCGGCGGCGCGCTCCCGTTTGAGCTCCTCCGCCAGCTCGAGCACGGCGTTTATTTCGTCGGCCGTGAAGTCGGCGAGCGACAAAAAGGACCTGCCGCTTAAATCTACCTTCATTTGACGGGGCTCCCTACGTGCGCCGCGGTGCGTTAAGCGTTGTTTCCGCCGGGAGGCGCCGGCGCGAAGACGTACCGTTTCTTGTCGTCCAGCGAAACGCTCCCGACCGGATTATCTATTTCGTGAGGCAGGAATAGCAAAGCCCGTCGCCGCACCGCGCGGCGCAGGAGGGTCTTCTTCGCCTCCAGCGTGGTCAGCGGGTGAAGGTCGTAGGCGGTGGCGTACGCCGGCGGGATGTAGGCCGCGGTCGGTATGATATCCGCGGGGAAGTATCCCACCCGGCGCCGGGAGGCGACGCGAACGACCTGGTGCGCGGTGGTGTGGCCGCCGGTGACGACCAGCGAGACGTTTTTGGTTACGTACTGGTCCCCCTCCAGAAGTCTTAGGCGCCCGGCTTCCTTCAACAGTAGGAAGTCTTCCGGTTGGTACCCGCCGCGCGTTCTCTCGTTGGGGCGGGTGGCGTCGAGCCAGTCGCGGCGCTGCGCGAAGTACGTAGCCTTGGGAAACGTGATGCGGAGGACGCCGTCTTCGTCTATCGTCGTCGCGCCGCCGGCGTGGTCGAAGTGGAGGTGGGTAAGGATTACGACGTCGACGTCGTCGGGGGCGACGCCGACCTTGTCCAACTCCTCGAGCAGCGCGCCGTCCTTTTTAACGGCGTAGACGTCGCGCCACTTGGCGTTGAGCTTGTTGCCCAGGCCGGTGTCGACGAGGACGTTGCGCCGTTTGGATTGGATCAGATAGCAGTTGACGGCCAGCGGGACCCGCCCCCGCCGGTCCGGCTTGGCGTGCTTCGACCATACGGGCTTGGGGACGATGCCGAAGATGGCGCCGGCGTCGGTCCAGTACACCGCGTCCCGCAACAGGTAAACCTTTACGTCTCCTACCTGGTAGTACGTCACGTTAACCTTCTATCGCCGCCGGCGTCCGGTTGGCCAGCGTGCCGCATGCCGCGTGTACCGCGGCGCCGCGCGGCCGTCGGACCGTAAGCGCCATCGGCCCCCGCGCCACCTCCGCCAGGAACGCGGCCAGCCTTTCTTCGCCCGGCGCCTTGTACGGCGCCCCCGGCCACTCGTTGAACGGGATTACGTTTATCTTGCACGGTATCTGCCGCGTGAAAGCGACCAGCGCCCGGGCGTGGCGGCGGTCGTCGTTTACGCCGTCGCACAGGACGTATTCGAAGGTAAGGCGGCGGCGCGTACGCCGCGCGTAATACTTACAAGCCCGGCCTAGGTCGTCGAGCGGGTAACGGGCGGCCCGCGGCATAAGGCGGTCGCGCGTCTCCTGAATCGCGCTGTTCAACGAGACCGCGAGCTTGACCGACGGCCCCTGGTCCGCCCATTTAACGACCTTGTCGGGGATGCCGACGGTGGATACCGTTATGCGTCGGCTCCCGACGTCGAAGTGTTCCCGCAAAAGGCCCACGGCCTCGGCCACGTTTCCGGAGTTGGCCAACGGCTCGCCCTGGCCCATAAGGACGGCGTTGCGGATGCGCGACCCGGGATGGCGGCTTTGGATGAGGGCGAATTGGGCGAAGATTTCGTAGGCCGTCAGGTCGCGGCGGAACGGGAGGGCCCCGGTGGCGCATATGCGGCAATTGAACTGACAACCTGCCTGGCACGAAAGGCAGGCCGCGTCGTGGTCGCCGCCGGACATGTACACGGCCTCTACCTGGGCGCCGTCCCGCAACTCCAATAAATACTTTACGGTGCCGTCGTCGTCGGCCGCCTCGTCGCGCACGGCGGGCCGGGGGATGTAGAACGCTCGCGCGAGCGATTCGCGGAAGGCCGCCGGCAGGTCCGTCATCTCGTCGAACGTCGCCGCGGCCCGGGGAAATAGCCACTGCTCGAGCTGGCCCGCGCGGTACGGCGGTTCCCCCGCGGCGCTTACGAAGGCCGCGCGTTCGGCCCCGCTCAAGGCCGTTACGTCTCTCGAATTATCCCCTGCCATAGCGCCGTTACGGGCGTTAGGCCAACTCGCCTTTGTCCATGATGACCGCGCCGTCGGCCTCCACCGTAGGTTCGAAGACCAACATATCCTGGTGATACGAACACGAGTTCACGCCGTCCATAAAGCGGTTTTCGCCCAGGGCGAGGTGTATGGTGCCGGTCATCTTCTCGTCCGTGAGGACGGAACCGTACGCTTCGACCACGGCGGGGTTGAGCCCCACGCCGAACTCGCCCAGCCGCATAGTATCGCCGTGGCCGGCGTCGACGAAGTCGGCGAAGACGTCGAATCCCTCTTTGGCTTCTACGGCTTTAGCGTCGCCGTTTTCGAACTCCAGGACGAGGTCCCGGATGCGGTTGCCCTGGATGAAAGCGCGGTCGAGGATTACGCGGCCGTTTACGCTATCCTCCAGCGGCGCGCAGTACACTTCGCCGGCCGGGACGTTGGCGATTAGCGGGCCGTCGTCGTCGCCGGGGTAACCCAGGATACCGTCGTCGATGAACACCTTGCGGCCTGATATTGAAAAAGCGAGGTCGGTTCCCTTCTTCGATTTTATCGATATGCGTTTTACGTCGCCGAGCTTGTCGCGGACGCTGTGGGCGCGTTTCCTTATCGTCGCCGGCGGTACTTCTACCGCGCGCCAGAAGAGCAGGTGGTATTTTTGGAAGTCTATGCCGAAGAAGTTCGCCTGTTCGACGGTGGGGAAATCGGTCACTATTACGCGCCGCTCTTTGGTGAAGTACATGACGTCCATCACGGCCTTGGTCCGCTTTTGGACCAACGTGGCCCGCTCCGGTAACAGCTGGCGGCTGAGGAGAGGATTGCGCCAGTTGGAGTCTATTTTGACGACGACGTCGGAGTTGCGTATCAGCTCGATTAAGTGAGGCGGCGCCTCGGCCAGTACTTCGGGAGGGGTTTCGTTTTCGACCCGCAGCCGGAACTCGTCGTTGGCGGCGAGGATAAGGGGATGGGCGCCCACGCGCGCGCATTCGGTACCTATTAGTTCGGCGTAATATTGGGCGTCGGCGCGGGCGCGGATGAGCACTCTCTCGCCGGAACGGACGCGGGCGTTGTCGTGTACGATATGGCGCGCAATAGTGGCGAAGTCTGGTTTATACATTCTTCCTTTTCTCCGTTCTAATTAAAACGTAGATTTAGTTGTCCTCGTAAAATACGTCCGCGCCGCGGAGGTGCTTTCCGTTATTAAGTCCGCCTCGGCGGCCGGAACCGACTTACGGCGGTTTACTTTTTAAGCTCGAGGACCGTTATATTCCCGTTGGAGTACAGGTCTATCGCCGCCGATGCGGCCAGGCTTTCGCGGCATATATCCCCGGCGGCGAGGTCCGTATGCTTGAGCAGGACGCGGGCTGCGGCGAGGGCGTACGGGCCGCCCGAACCGAGCGCGATTATCCCGTCGTCCGGCTCGAGGACGTCTCCGGCGCCCGTTATGAGGTACGAATGTTCGGCGTCTACCGCGGCGATCAGCGCGTCGAGTTGGCGGAGCATCTTGTCGGTACGCCAGGTCTTCGCGAGCTCTACCGCCGCCTTGGGGAGGTTGGCCGGGTGGGCTTTCAGCTTTTCCTCCAGCCGTTCGAACAGCGCCAGCGCGTCGGCGGTAGCGCCGGCGAAGCCGCACAGGACCTTGCCGTCCAACATCTCACGGACTTTCACCGCGCCCGTCTTGAGTATCGTGTCGCCGACCGTGACCTGGCCGTCCGCGCCCATCGCGACGGCCTCGCCGCGCCGAACCGAGATAACCGTCGTACCGTGCGCTTTTTTCATGGTTGGCGGTCGCCTTTTATTATTCATATGTAAAAATTCATTCGACGCAGCGCGTACGTTTACCGGGGCCGGGTCGCACTTTAACCTTGGCCTCGCGGCGCCGTCCGTCGTCCGATTCGGAAAAGACGCGATAGTCGAAAAAGAGTTCGCCTCCCCGGCCGCCGAGCTCGCCGTGCGTTACGTCGTTCGGTCGGGTATTATACATAAAACTACCCGCCGTTAAAATGTTTTTCTAGCCGCCCCGGCTTTTTTCGTCGTCGCGTTTTCCCCGCGTTCCCGCGTGCGGGTGGTAGCGGTCGTAGACCTCGCGGAGGCGGCTGGCGGAAACGTGGGCGTAAATAGCCGTCGTCGCGACGCTTTCGTGGCCCAAGAGCTCGCGAATGGTTTCGAGGTCGGCGCCGGCGTCGAGCATATGCGTCGCGAAGGTATGGCGCCAGGTGTGGGGGCCGACGCCCGGGCCGCCGGCCCGAGCGACGACGCGGTGCACGCTCCGCTCGGACAGCGGTTTGCCGCGCCAATTCAAAAACAATTTCCGTTCGTCGGCGTCGGGTCGCAATTTATCGCGATTGGTTAGGTACTCCGCTACGGCGGCCGCGGCCTTCGCGCCCGTCGGCACGACCCGCATCTTGTCGCCTTTGCCGACTACGGTTACCAGTTCCCGCTCGACGTCGACGTCGCCCGGCTCTAACGCGGCAAGCTCGCCCACGCGGATGCCGGCGCCGTAAAGGAGCTCCATAATGGCCCAATCGCGCACCGCGCGCGCCGCGGCCTTTTCGCGCGCCCGCTCGTCCTTGAACCGGCTCGAGCCGGGCGTTCGCGCCCGGCGTTCGGCGTGGTCGAGGACGGCCGCGGCCTCGTCGACTTTGAGGTAGTTAGGGAGGGCGCTCGGGAATTTGGGCGTACGCAGCGCTTCCGCGGGGTTGTCCTTCAAAAGCCCCATATGCCTTAAATATTTATAGAAACGGCGGAGCGAGGCGAGCTTACGTGCCAGCGAGCGCGGGGAGACGCCGGCTTCGCGGAGGTATACCAGGAAGTGGCGGAGGTCCAGCGTCGCGAGGGCCGTTACGTCGCGGCCGGGGTCGTATTCCGCGGCGAACGCCGCCAGCTGTTTGAGGTCGCCGGCGTAGCCGCGTACGGTATGCGGCGACGCGCGCTCGACGTCGGCGAGGTACGAGAGGAAGGCGGCGATTTCTTCTTCGGCCATAACGTCACGTTTTTTTGCGCCGCGGCAGGAAGATGCGGTTTTCGGGAATGTCGAAACGCGCGACCATCCGCAACGGGTAATCGACGTTGAAGAGCTCATTACGACCGTGGGCGTCGGAGCCGACCGCGAACGTAAGGCCCATCTCGACCCCCAGTTCGATTTGTTTGGGGCCCGGGACGGCCCACCGGCCGTTTATTTCGACGGCGACGCCGCGCGCCGAGGCCGCGGCCCAAAGCTCGCCGCACCGCTGCTCGTTCCAGAAATCGTCGTAACGGTGGCTCAACGGGGCCGGGAGGTAGGTGGGGTGCGCGATTACGTCGAGCGGGTCCTCTAAGAAGGCTTTGAGCGTTAACTCCAGGTACGCCGTTAAGAACGCGTCCTCGTCGTCGGGGGGGTTCGTTCCCCAAAAGAAATATCTTTCGCCGCCGACGGCGACGGCGTGAACGCCGCCCAGGAGGTAGTCGAGTTCGGCCAGCCTGTCGTCGTCTACCGGTATCTCCTCGCCGATGCAGTACTCGGCCCCCAGCAAGAGGTCGTGTTCGCGAACGTCGGCGACGTAGTCGTCGAAGGCCCCGGCTTCGAACATCTTGTGATAGGGCGACAGGTGGTCGCAAATGCCGGCGACGACTTTGGCCCGGCGCGCGCGCCGCGCGACTTCGGCGACGGTGAGCGGGCTATCCGAGTGGACCGTGTGTATGTGGAGGTCGATTTTTTGCATGAACGCGCGAAGGCCGACGGCCGGATTACCCGGCCGGCGCGGTTTCTTATCTCGTACCCGGGTCGCTGTAAAGGGCTGCGGGATTTGCGAAACCGGGGAGGGGCCGGCTGTCGGCCGGTTCGCCGGTATTCCCTATCAATTTCGCGACGGCGAATTTATACCCGTCAGCGACCCATAGCGACATGTCTACGGGGTTGGCCGCGAGCGCGTTGGGCCGCGGGTAGTCTTTGTCGTTCACCCAGCGTAAGGTGCCGTCGCCTTTGAGCGATACGATTTTACCGGCTTCCGCGTCGGCGCCGAAGCAGAAACCGGAACGCGGATTGACGGCGACGGCGCCGGGGTTCTCGAGTGCGCGCGATTCAGCGACGACTTCCCCCGAAGGTTTTATTTTAACGATGCGCCCGTTCCCGGTGTCGGCTATCCACAGGAAGCCGTAGCCGTCGTCGAACGCCAGCGATTGGGGGGTTTTATATCCGTAGAAAGTTACTATGGGTCGTGCCCAGCGGTCGCAGCGTACGACCGAGTTCGCGCAGGCGACGTACACCTCGCCCCGCCGGCCGTCGACGGCGACGGCCGACGGTTTTTGCAAACCGTCGAGGACGGCGCGAACGGTCCCCTCTTCAGATAATTTATAAATTTTGCCTTGGGCGCGGTCCGCTACCCAGACGGCGTCTTCTTTGGGGAAGTACGCGAGCGACACGGGCTCGCCGAAGCCGTAGAGCGTCTTTTCGACGACGCCGCGGGAGCTGAGGCGGAAGACGCGGCCGCCGTCGGCGTCCGCCGCCCAGCAGTAACCTTTGTAGGAGTCGAAGACGACGGCGACCGGGCGGCCGAGGTCCGTCGAGGAGGCGACGGTGGCGGAGCACTCCTTATTGATTTTTAGGACGCGGCCGGTGCTTTCGTCCGCCACCCACGTCGTCCCGGGGTCGGACGTTTCCCGACTAACGGTAACGGGGGCGCAAGCGGCGTTTATCAAAACGACCGCGGCCGCCGTTACCGCCGCGCGACAGGCGATTTTCGCTTCCATGTAGTTTAAAATAACATACCCGGCGTGTTATATCAATTGAGAACGCTGGGTTTACGCCCTGCCGCCGGCGACCGGCCTGGGCCGGAGCGTTTTTAGGGCGCGTTCGGCTTGCGCCGGGGGCCCGGCCGTTGTATATTTAACTTGTCGCGACGCGTTACGGCCGCGGGGGCCGAACTGAAAGTCCAGCTTGCTTCGGTAGAGTAACCTTACGTGTCGAAGGGGTTAGTTATGTTGCGGGTAATCGCCGCTACGGTTTTGGCCGCTGTCCTTTGCGCGACGTGCAGCGAAGACGTGAGCGGCCCGGGCGAGCCGCCGGGTTCGTACTGGCCGGCTCGGGATAAAACTTTTTGGCGGATGGAAGGCCGGTGGCGCGACCTTTCGGGAAAAAACGCGGGCGGCCCTATCGCGATCGAAACCGTGATCGCGGGGACCGCGTACGACGCCCAGGGTAGGCCGGTGAAGATATGGCGCTCGCGCGAGACCGACGGGGATTATTACGTCCGCGTCGCCGGCGACGAGGTTTGGTCCAACTGGACCGAGGCCAACCCCAAGGCGGCCTATTACCTTTGGCTGAAATTACCGCCCGCCGACGGCCAATACTGGGAAGACGATAAGCACCGCGTTTCGGTCAGGGGCCCTTTCGAGCTCAGCGTGCCCTTCGGCGACTTCGGCGACGTCTACCGGGCCCGCTACGATTACGTCCGAGAGCCCGGGCGTTACGAGGTCTGGTGGTACGCCGCCGGCGTCGGCTGCATTAAATACGAGCACTACCTCCCCGGCGAGAAACACGAGCTGGTGGATTTGGTCGATTTCAAGGCCGGGGGATAAGGCTCGTCGCGGGTAAACGTTAAGGCGGGCTCGCGGGCCGCCGGCCGGTACGGCTGCTCGAGATAAAAGTCAACAAACATCTACCTTCGGCCGCAATTTGCCTCGTAATCGCCGCCGCGGCGGCGTTCGTAATTTTAGTGCATACGCGGCGCGGCCCAACTCACGCCACGGAGGAAGCGGTCTCGGCCGTGGTCGGGAAGATATGCGTGGTACCCGTAGGCGAGGTCGCCGAAAGCGACCTCGCTTTCGCGCGCGACGTCGTCGAGGCGTCGTTCGGCCGGGAGACCTTGGTCTGCGAGCCGCTCCCGCTCCAAGATGAATATTATTACCCCGCAAGGGGGCAATACGGCGCGAACGGTTTCCTCCGCTACGTGGAGGTCAACGCGCCGCGCGGCGCGTACCGGGCGGTGGGGATTACGGCCCGGGACATCTTCGCCGGGGATTTGAACTTCCTTTTCGGGATAGGCCGGTGCCCGGGGAAATGCGCCGTCGTGTCGACGTACCGCTTCGGCTTCTATTGCCCTACCCCGGAGCGGAGGATGGTCCGCTTCGCGAAGCTGCTCGTGCACGAGACGGGCCACACCTTCGGCCTGCTCCACTGCCGCCAACCCCCGTGCGTAATGAGGTTCGCGGACGGGTACGAAACGCTGGACGACACCAGGTTGGCGATGTGCGCGCGGTGCGAACGGAGCCTCTGCGCCGTGACGGCCTTGGACGCCGGCGAACGCCGCAAGAACCTCGACGGAGTTTTTACGAAGTACGGCCTTTGGGAAGAAGCGGGGGGTGCCGAGGGGCTCGAGCCGCCGCCCGCGCCCGCCGACCTCACGCCCGCGAAGTCGCTGCCGCGAACTCTTCTTGGCGCCTACGCCGGATTAATAACGCATGTGGATGCGGATTACGAGGAATTTTTGGAATAGAGCGAATTTGGCGTCGTCGTAGCTCACGCGTTCCGTCGTTCCGCCGGGGTCGTTCGAGGCGCCGTACCCCTCCGTCGGGACCTTGAAGAAGTTGCGGTCCAATACGCCGTTCGCGTTTTCGTCGTGGAGGACCGCGACGGCGTAGGTGCCGTATGGGAGGTCCGTGAAGTCGGCTCGAGCTTCATAGTCCCGGATTTCTACGCGGGCGACCTCGCGCGCCTTCGCGACTTCCTCCGGAAAACCGTCGCTCGCGTCGAACAGGGCGACGCGGGCTTCGCCGGCCTCGCTCCGGAAGCCCTCCGCGAAGACGGTAATTTCGCCCCGCGACGCCGTGAGCTGGGCGGGCGTTACGCCGACGGCTAATAGTAGAATTACGAAGGCCGGTACCGCGCGTTTCATCCGCTGGTGCCTCCCCTTTTCGGGCCGGACATCAGGCTTGTAGCTTCGCGTTTTCCCTTTTACGGGCCGGGGATTATTCGTATAATAATATCGTTGGCGTAAAATATAAAGGAGGCCGAACCATGAAAAAAGTTTTGGCGCTGGCCGTGGCCGTCGCGTTATCCGCCGCGGCGTTCGGCGGCGAGGTAGTCGTCGGCAAGAAGGAGTTCAATTTAAACATCCCGTTTTGCGGGTCTTGAGGGCCGCAGTACCGGGTCCAGGTATTGGTCCTCAAAAGTGAATTGAACTTCGCCGGCCCCGTCACGCGCGTCGATTACGAATCGTACGGCACGTACGCCGCGGGCTATTTTTACGAATTCGAGATGAAGCTCTGCCATACGCCGCTGGCCGCGCTGACGACGAACTTCAACGCTAATTACGGCGGCAACACGCCGACGCTGGTCGCGACGTTGAACCCTTTCACGATCAACGCCAGAAAGGATGAGTGGTTCGGCGTAGCGTGCACGATGCCGTTCGCCTACAACAACCGCGACAATTTAATCGTCGAGGTCCGCTGGCGCAACCCGACGCTCACCACGAAGATCGAGGTCTGGGGGTACGTCGCCGCCTCGAGCCGCCTCCTCATACATAAGGAGTATAGCGCGACCGAAGGCCAGCTCTCGACCAAGACGGACCGCTTGCGCATAACGTTCAGCGGCGCGCCGGTGATGCCCACTTCCCTCGGGCGGATCAAAACGGTACTCCTCTAAAAGGTTTTAGAACAGCTCGTAGGGGTCGACGTCGACCTTGACGGTCGTCGGGCCCTTGCGTCGGACGAGCGCGGCGAGTTCCCCGGCCGCGCTTTCTATTTCCCCCAACTCCGCTTTAACCAATATTTGGAGGCGGCGTTCGCCTCTCGCCCGGGCCACCGGCGCCGGCACCGGGCCCAGGACCGTCGCCCCGGGCCCGAATATTCCCCGAAGCCGCGCGGCGGTCTCGTCCGCCTTCGCCCCGCCGGCATCCTTGCGTTCGACCACGACGACGTTGACGAGGTGGGTATACGGCGGGAGCTCGAGGCGGCGCCGGAAAGCGAGCTCGCGTTCGGCGAACGCGTCGTAGTCGTCGGCCGCGGCGGCCGCGACGGCGTAATGGTCTGGGTGGAAGGTCTGGATTACGACGCGGCGGCTCGCGGCCGAGGGCTCCAACATCCGCCTTATGGTGCGGTACGTCCGCTCGGAGGCGCGGAAGTCGGGCAGGTTCATAGCGGTATCGGCGTTGGCGAGAGCGGCGAACGTGAGGTCCGCGTAGTCTAGGGCCCGGAGCGCCATCTGCGTTCCCGCGACGACGTCGTACCCGCCGGCGGCGAAGGCTTCCCAGAACGGCCGCACCCGGGCGGGCGTCCTCAGCGCGTCCGAGTCGACGCGGGCCACGCGCGCGTCGGGCAGGAGCAGCCGGATTTCCGCGGCCAGCTTCTCGGTCCCGAAGCCCACGCCGGCGAGCTTCTCCTTGCCGCAGTACGGGCAGCGGCGGGGGAGCGGCTCCCGCCGCATGCAATAGTGGCACCGCAGGACTTCTTCGTCCTTGTGGTACGTGAACGCGACGTCGCACCGGTCGCAAGCCAGCGACCTACCGCACGCGCCGCAATATATATGCGGGACGTAGCCCCGCCGATTGACGACTACCAACGCGCGTTCGCCGGCCGCGAGCGCATCTTGTATACCGTGGGCCAAAACCCTCGAGAGGATGACGGGCCCTTCGTTCGCCACTACTTCCGACATATCGACCAGCGTTAATTCGGCCTCTCGGGCCTCGGCCGGCAGCCGCCGCCGGCGGACCTCGCCCGATAGCACGCGGGCGTACGTCTCGAGGGCGGGCGCGCCGGCGGTCATCACGAGGGATGCGCCTGCGGCCCGGGTCGTGCTTACGTCGCGAGCGTTGTAGTACGGTGCTCGCTCCCATTGCTTGTACGCGTTATCGGCTTCGTCGGTTACGATTACGGCGGCGTCGCGCGGCAGCGGCAGGAAGAGCGCGGAACGCGTGCCGACGACGCGGGCGACGGTCCCGCGCCGGCACCGCCGGAAGACTTCCCATCTCGCCGCGGCCGACATCTCCGAGTAATAGGAGGCGAAGGGTTCTCCCCGGATATCCTCGCACTTTCGTCGGGCCGCGGGTACGCGGTACATTTCCGGAACGAGGACGAGGACCGAGCTCGCGCCTACGTCGCGCGTTACGGCGAGCGCTTCCTCCAGCCGCAAGCCGCCGTCCCCGCCGGTTATAATAACGGCGCCGGCGTCGGGCGGTTGCCCGGGCGGCGATTTCGAGGCCAGCCCCAGCACCGCCCGGCGCGCGCGCAGAAGGCGGCGGAGAGCGTTCCGTTCTTTGGCGTTCGCCCAAAAGCGGGCCGCCGGCACGGGCCCGCTCGCCGCGGCGGCGACGACGGCCGCGCCGAGTTTGCCGAGCTTCTTGTCGTCTGTTGCCGCGGCATAGACCAGAAGGTCGTCCAAGGGGGGCCGGGTAGCGTACGGTTCGACGGCGAGGACGTTTTTTTCGCGGAGGAGCCGCACGACGTCGCCCCGGCCTACGGCTTTGGCGCCGAGCCACCCGGCGCCCCACACGTCGGCGGCCAGCTCGCGCTCCTCTTCGCTGAACCGGCTCAGCTCGGGGGCGGCGGCGAACTCGGCCGTCAATACGAGCACGTCGTCGCGCTTCAAGTCGAGCGGGACCGGCAGCGCGACCGCGGCCGTCTCGCCGACGGAGGCCGCGTAGCGGCGCGAGACGTACGCGAGCAATTCCCACAGGAAAGGCGGGAAAATAGGCTCGTAATCTATTACCCTCGTGACGGTTTTGATTTTTACGTGGGGGGCGGGGCGGGTTGGAGACCGGCCTGCGAGGCCCACCGCCGGTTTATTACCCAATTCGACTTCGACGCGGGTTCCGGGGAGCGGCGCGTCGTCTCCCTCCAGGCGGTAGGTGAGGGGCCCGAAGGGAGGACGCGTGAAGTGAACGTCGATAAATTTTTCGTGCGCCAACGGTTAATAATAACATAAAGCCGGGCGGCGTGTAGTCGACCGCCCGGCCAAGTGATCGCGTTGCCGGTTTTAATCTTCGTCGTTCGGGTTTTTACGGAAGTCGGCCTCGAACGTGAAACGTCCCGCGACGAATTCTTCCAGGGCGATCATCGTAGCTTTCTCGTCCTCGAGTTTTTCCTCGTATTTCGGGTATTCTTCGAGTATTTGGCGGGCCCTGCTCGCGATGGCGAGGACCGTCGCGAAGTCGTTGGGGGAATTCTCGAAAACTTTCTCGATCATATTTTGTTCGTCCGATTCCATAGCGTGGTAACCTCTACCTCTTATGCGGGTTAACCTGGGGACGAGCGACTATTCCCGGCTTTCGCCGGCGGGCGGCGCGGCCTCTTCCGGCTCCGGCGTTTCTCTCGCGTCCTCTTCGCCGCCCTCGGGCCCCGGTAAACCGGCCGGCCACGTCAAGTTCTCTTCGCCCATGTGTTCTATCATCCAGCGCGCCGACGACGCGTATTCGGAGTCGGGGTGCGAGGACAGTAAAGCCCGGAATTTATCTTTGGCGATGGGGTAGTCGTTCAACTCTTCGGAGTATAGGAAGCCGGCCATGAACAACGCCTTGTCGGCGCCGTCGCGGTCGGGAAAGCGCTCGACGAATTTCTCGTATCCCTGAATCGCGACGATGGGCGTCGCCGCCCCCTCCGCTTCGGCCATAAGTTCGTCCGGGCTCATATCGTCGTACGTCCGGGCCCAATCGAAGCGTTCCACCTTGTATTCTCTTTCCAAGTCGGCGAAGGCCTGGTCGAAGTATTCGCGACGCCGGTCGTCGAGGAGCTTCGAGAATATGCGGTCTCGCACTTCGTCGAATTCCATCTGGCGGAAGTCGCGGCGCCGGTCAACCTTGAATACGTGGAAGCCGTCGTCCAGCTCGAACGGGCCGACGACGTCGTTCTCGGCCGCGGCGAAGAGGGCCTTCTCTATTTCCTCGTTTTGCCCTATTCCCTGAATGTAGCCGCCGGGGCGGACCCAGCCGAGCAGGCCGCCGTTGTTCATCGTCGCCGAGTCGGTGGAGTACAACTTGACCAGCGACTCGAAGTCTTCGCCCGCGCGCGCCCGCCGAAGCATCTCGCGCGCCTCCGCCGCCGTCTTCACGACGATCTGGCGGGCGAGGACGCCCTCCTCGATGACGTATTCGTCGCGGTGAGCGTTGAAGTAATCGCGGGCGTCGCTTTCCGGCAGGAGTATCCGGTCCCGTATGCGGTACTTTACCTGGTCCAGCGGCGTATACGTCTCTTCGGTGCGTTCGTCCACCAGGAAGATATGGTAGCCGCGATCGCTGGGCGTCACGGCGGAGGGTTTTCCGGGTTCCAGGCCGAAGACGACCTCGCGGAAGTTTTCGCAGTTGCCCACCTGGAACGGCGTGAGGTCTTCCTTGACTTCGCCGATAAGGCCGCCCTGGTGCGCCGTATACTCATCCTTCGATACTTCGGCCGCTACCGCGCCGAAGTCTTCGCCGGCCGCCAACCGCGCGAGGACCGCTTCGCCCTCCGCGGTGCTATCCACTAAGATATGGCGCAGCTGTACGCGGGAAGGCTCGAGGAATTCGCTTTTGTGCGCCTCGTAGTAGCGCGTGACCTCTTCGTCCGGAACGCCGAGGGTTTCGGCGATGTAGCGTTGGAAATACGTCGACGCCAGGATGCGGATGCGCGCGTCCTCGATATCGCGTTTGACGCCCGGGTCTTTATGGAGTTTAACGCGCTCGGCCTCCGCGACGAGTATTTTATTCTTGATCCAGATGTCCAGGAGCATCTTGCGGCCTTCGGGGTTATCGTAGGTGCGCCGCTCCAGCGGGTCCATCAGCTCGAGCATCTCGTCGAGGTCGCCCTCGGTAATTTTCTCGCCCCCGACGGCGGCCACGACCGCGTCGGGCGACCGGCCTTCCTCGGTCCCGGTGGCGATTTTGCCCGCGGCTACCGTCGCGAAAGCCGCCAGCGTGAACGCGAGTAACCTCTTCCAATTTTTTGCACGCGCCATGTCTGCACCACCCGTTAGCCGTAAAGGCTTAATCTTTGTCCTTGGTCGAATTTTTTTTACCGCCGCCGGCGCTCGCGGCCTCGCGGTCCTTTTCCGCCGCCTTTTTGTAGGATTCGCTTCGGTGGTCGGTAGTATAAAAGCCGGAGCCTTTGTAGATGACGCCGGTGCCCGCGCTTATGAGGCGGTGGCAGCGGGCGCCGCATTCCGGGCACTTGGCCCGGTGTTCGGCGGTAATCGATTCGAACTTCTCGGACTTGCAGCCGCACTTGGGACATTCGTATTCGTACGTAGGCATAATTTTGGGAGGGTTTAACCCCAGGGGTCCGGGCGCGTAGACTCGGCCAGCTTCTCGGGGGGCACGAGTTTCTTCGAGGCCGCGACCCAGTAGCGGTTGGGGATTAGAACGAGCGCCGCGGTTAGGAGCAAGAGGACCGCGACGACGAGGCGGTAAACGATCTTCGATTCGTTCGCCATGGATATGGATAAGGTAAATTTTTAGTGGGTTAGCTGATATTCTAACATATTTAGGGTTGCGAAGCAAGAATATATATATGCTAGTTTGGCGACACGTAATAGGTTTTCGACCGAAACCAGTTGATATTCAAAGATTTAGGGCAACGCTACGAAAAACCGTCGTTTTTATGCCTAGGGTACCGTTTTAGTCATATATATTAGTCTTTGCGTCCCGTTTTGTCGTAGTAATAATTTTGCCCGGTAAAGGCCGACGAAAAATTAAGCCGGCCTGCGGGCCGGCTTTTTTGTTTTGCATTGGGGAAGCGTGCTACCGGTACAACGTTTTGACGCGGCCGAGAGAGGTTGGCGCGACGCCGATGCCCTCGAGCGTTATGCGCATGTGGTGGAGGTAGTTCATTAACTCGCCCTGGTTCGGGTAGCCGTGTTGGGGTTGGCCGTACCGGATAGAGGAGTAGAGGCCGCGCGACATGATTTTGGTGATGTACGTGGGGGCCGCGGCCTCGCCCTCGTCCTCCTCCCACCAGACTTCTATTATAAAGTTATCGGTACCGTTGTACGCGAAGGGCGCGTCGAAGGCCCAGCCGAACCACGATTCCGCCGGGGGTTTGACGTAGTGCGAGCTCCGATAGAACACGCGCAGGGGCGTGTTGCCGCCGTAATTAGTTTGGAAGGTATTCGTAAGCGCGTTGAGGTTCGTGTGGCATAATTTTACTCGGAAATCTTTATATGTCCCCCCGACTATACTACCGTTCGCGTGCCATTCCACCTTCGTGATCGAACCGGCGGGCACGGCGTCGCTTTGAAGAACCAGGTCCTGGGTCCTCACGGCGCTGTAGTCTCAACACCCGTAGAATGGGAAGCCTTCGGTGCTTTGGGTTCCGCCGACGACGACCTGAACCGCGGAAATCGGAGCGGCGGTTAGAAGGGCGGCGGTAAAAATCGCAAATGTCCTCATTTCGAATCTCCTTGTTGGCGCTACGGCCATGAATTCAAATCCGCGATAATATGATATCTGAGGTTTGAACACGCGTCAAGTTAATTACTCGTGATAAAACCGGCTTTCCGGCCGGTTCTCTGGACGCGGGTTCTTTCGGGGAAAATGGCTACGAGAGGCCGTATTCGCGCAGTAGACCCTCGTCCGTAAGGATTTCGCGCGTCGGCCCGGCCCCAACTACCTTTCCCGCGGCGAGGACCGCGACCCCGGCGCATAACTTTTTTACGAACGCCAGGTCGTGGCTCGCGATTATTTTGGTGCCGCCGAGCGAGGCCAGCAGTTC
>Ga0307380_10000555_pt1 | contig 57891 bp, 40 predicted proteins | sample UN3MG_FD_202239 | JGI IMG/M metagenome (GOLD analysis project Ga0307380, IMG submission 202239) | Soil microbial communities from Risofladan, Vaasa, Finland - UN-3 | ecosystem: Environmental > Terrestrial > Soil > Coastal area > Acid sulfate soil | place: Finland: Risofladan, Vaasa | collected... | reverse complement strand
CACCGCGAGGCCCGCGCCGTCGCCGCCGTCCGACACCCCAACATCATCGAAGTCCACACCATCGGCTCCGAGCGGGGCCACGAGTTCATCGCGATGGAGTTCGTGGACGGCGAGTCGCTCGCCGACCTGCTCCGGCGCGAGGGCCGCCTCGCGCCCGACCGGGCCGTCGAGCTGATGACGCAGGTCGCCTCGGCCCTGGCCGACGCCCACGCCGCCGGCATCTTCCACCGCGACATCAAGCCGGCGAACATCCTCCTCGACGCCCGCGGCCGGGTGAAGGTCGCCGACTTCGGCCTCGCGAAGCACGAGGGCGTGGACGTGAGTGTCACGGCCACGGGCGCCTCGCTCGGCACGCCTCTCTACATGCCGCCCGAGGTCGCCCAGGGCAAGCCGGCGGACGCGCGGAGCGACCTCTACTCGCTCGGCGCCACCTTCTACCAGGCCATCGCGGGCAAGCCGCCCTTCGACGGCGCCACCCCTGCCGAGCTGATCATCAAACACGTCAACGCCACGCCCCCGCCGCTCCAGACCCTCGCGCCCGACTGCCCGGCGCCCCTCTGCCGCATCCTTCACCGCCTCCTCAGCAAGAACCCCGCCCACCGCTACTCGACCGCCGACAAGCTTCTCGCAGCCCTCAGCCATGTCGAGGCCCATGTGGCACAGCCGCCCTCGGCTGTGTCGGCCACCCGCACCTTGCCCGGTCATGTCGCACAGGCGAGGGCGCCTGTGCCACACGGAAAGCCTGTGGGCGGGGCGTCTCTGCCCCGCGTCTTCCTGATCGGCGGCGGCGCAATCGCCCTCGCCCTCGTCGTCGTCCTCTTCTTCGTTCTTCGCGGCTCCCGTGTGGCACAGCCGCCCACGGCTGTGGTTCCCCCCGGCACCCAACACCCAACACCTGCTTCTCCGGTTCTCGAGCAACACGCCTCCCTCTGCCTCCAGTACGCAGAGACCTGCGCGAAGCGCGCCGACTGGGCCAAGGCCAAGGAGTACCTCGACGACCTCGCGGGCAAGTATGCCTCCACGCGCTTCGCCGCTGACAACAAGCCCGCCATCGCTGCCCTCCGCGCCGAGACCCTCGTCGCCCTCAAGCCCACCCCAACACCCAAGGTTCAGCCGAAGGTCGAACCCAAGACCGAGCCCAAGGCCGAGCCGCCCCCCGACGACGACGAGCGATGGGCCGAGTGGGAAGACCTCTTCGACGGCAAGACCCTGAAGGGGTGGACTGTGCTGGAGGCAGGCGAGTTCGCCAAGGCGGGGAGACCGGAGGTCGACGGGGAATTCACCGACCGCGGCAAAGTGGCCGTGCGAGACGGGGCCATTTATCTCCAAGGCCACTTGCCCGGCATCGCCTGGAAGGGCGGCTTCCCCCAGAGGAACTATGAGGTCCGGCTGGAAGCCTGCTCCATTGCCGGCGGGGGCCACGTGTGCGAAGTGGCGTTCCCCGTGGGCTCGGCGGCGTGCGCCCTCGATATTGGCGGCTGGGGCGGCACGATCCTGGGCCTCCAACAAGTCGACGGAAAGTATGCGAATAGCGAGCAGAACCCTACCTGGAGGCAGTTCCACACACAACGAGGGAAATGGTACCTGGTGTGCTTGCGCGTGACGGGCGAGAGGGTCCAAGCGTGGCTGGATGGGCAGAAGGTGGTGGACCTCCTCACCCGCGGCCACGCTCTGAGTCTCGCGCCATGGATGCAGGAGGCCACTCCCTTTGGCTTGGCTGCATGCATCGGCCACAACGCCCTCCGCTCCATCCGCCTCCGCCGCCTCAGGCCCGAGGCCCCGCCGCCCGACGACGAGACGCGCTGGGGACCGTGGGAGGACCTCTTCGACGGGAAGACGCTGAAAGGGTGGCGCATGCTTGAGGAGGGAGTGGCCGCAAAGCACGGCCAAGTGCAAGTGAAAGATGGGCAGATCGCCCTTGAGCGAGGGGACCCCGCAACCTTGGTCGTGTGGACAGGCGACTTCCCCACGAGCGACTATGAGGTCATGCTGGAGGAAGCGAGCTTCGAGCAAGGGCTTTCTTCCTGTAATGTGACCTTGCCCGTTGGGCCGTCGCACTGCGTTGCCTCGTTCCAGTTCCGCAACTACAGGACGGCCGTTGTCCAGCTCAACGACCTCGATGGCGGGCAGCCGGTCTACGAGTCACGCAGGGCCGCATCGCAGCTCAAGGAGGGGGAATGGCACCGCCTGCGCCTCCGGGTCGCCGATGGCCGACTGCGCATCTGGCTCGATGATGAAGAACTCGCTAACTTGCCCCTTGCCGAGCACACTTTTGGGTTGGCCGGCACGTGGACATCTGCCAGGCCGTTTGGGATCCACACCTGGCAGACGAATGCGGCGCTGCGCTCCATCCGCCTCCGCCGCCTCAACCCCGAGGCCCCGCCGCCCGACGACGAGGCCCGCTGGGGGCCGTGGGAGGAGCTGTTCGACGGCAAGACGCTGGATGGATGGAAGGTGGCGGAAAAGGGGGCCGGCTACACGGAGCATGGGGAGGTCCGCGTGCAGGACGGCAGGATCGTTCTTGGCGCGGGGGAGCCGTTGACGGGGATCGCCTGGACGGGCGAGTTTCCGAAAAGCGGGTATGAGGTCCGCTATGAGGCCATGCCCATTGTGGCGGGTGCGGACTTCGCGAGCATCTACTTTCCTGTCGGCGACAGCGCATGCGTCCTTATCGTTGCCTCGCGCTACACGGGCCTTGATTGTGTGGATGGGCTGCGGCACCACGAGAATGGAACGGTTAGGAAGTGGGCGAGTGAGGTGGGGGGGCGTTGGTACGCGGTGAGGCTGCGAGTGACGGCTTCCAGGATCGAGGCATGGGTGGACCAGGCCAAGGTTATTGACCTCGCCACCGCAGGACGCCGCTTCTCCACGGCCGGCCACGACGAGGCCATGAAGCCGTTCGGGCTTATGACATATAGGGCGGTTGGCGCGGTGCGCACCATCCGCCTACGCCGGCTCAAGCCCGAGGGCCCCGGGCCCGCGCCTGAGCCGCCCAGGCCCGAGCCGAAGGGGACCGCCAAGGAAGAGGAGGACGCCAAGAAGAAACAAGAGGAGGAGAGACAGCGCCAGGCCGAAGCCGAGAAACGCGACGCCCTCGCCCGCGCCCAGGCGGCCTACGCGCAGGAATCGGATAAGGTCTGGGCGCTCTTCAATGACCGCAAGTACGACGAGGCCGACAAGCTCCTCTCAAACCTCCCGCAGGTTGCGAACCTGCGGGAGGTTATGGATGCCGACCGCGAGGCGGTCAAGCTCCTGAGGGACTTCTGGGCCGCCGTCGAGCAGAGCCTCGCGGCCAAGAAGGGGCGCTTCCTCGCCTTCGGCGGGGCCGGCGGCAGCATCGCCGAGGTCAAGGACGGCCAGGTCACACTCCGCTCGGGCCGGGCGGAGGTCACGCTGCCCATCCACAAGCTCGCCGCCAAGCAGGCCCTCGCCTACGCCGAGTTCAAGGACGACGAGCGGTCGAACCTCATGACAGCCGTCGTCCTTCTGGCCGACGACGTGGCGCTCGACGAGGCCCGCGCGGCGCTCGACAACGCGGGCGCCGCGCCGTCGGTTGCCATCTACAGGCAGCGGCTCGATGCGTTGGGATTAGGCGCAGCCGAGGCCGCTGCAAAGGCCGCCTGGCTCCGCATCGAGGAGGAGGCCAAGGGCAAGCTCTCGCCCGGGGGCGCCAAGCGCCTCACCGATATGCTCGCTGCCTTTGACAAGCAGCACGGCAACACGAAGCTCTACAAGGAACTTGGCGAGGAGATTGCGGCGGTCAAGCTCCGCATCGAGGACTCCCTGGGCTACACCAAGTGGCCCTTCGACGAGGCCGAGGCCAAGCGGCGCCAGAAGGCAGCGGCTGACGCTCTTGGCGTCAAGGTCGAGGAGGAGATTGACCTCGGCGGCGGCGTGAAGATGACCATGGTCCTCATCCCCGCCGGCGAGTTCCTCATGGGCAGCCCGCCCACGACCAGTCCGGAACAGATCGAGAAGACCTTTGGCAAGGACTCATGGAATGACTACACGCGGGAGTTCCCTCAGCACCGCGTGAAGATCAGCAGGCCCTTCTGGCTCGGCAAGACGGAGGTCACCCAGGCGCAGTGGGAGGCGGTCATGGGCGACAATCCCAGCAAGCTCGGGCCTCGCCCTCAGAACCCGGTGGGGATGGTGAGCTGGGACGACTGCCAGGGCTTCGTCCAGAAGCTGAGCGTGAAGTTCAGGAAGCCCTTCCGCCTGGCCACCGAAGCGGAATGGGAATATGCCTGCCGGGCGGGCAGTTCCACGGAGTTCTACTTCGGCGACAGCCAGGCGGCCCTGCCGCAACACGCTTGGTTCAACGCCAATTCGGGCCGCTCGGCGCAGCCGGTCGGCAAGACCAAACCCAACGCCTGGGGCCTCTATGACATGGCCGGCAATGTCTGGGAGTGGTGCGAGGACTGGTACGCGCCGTATGACAAGGCTGCTCAGGTGGACCCAGGGGGCCCCGGAGCCGGCGCCGCCCGGGTCTTGCGGGGCGCTGCCTGGGGCAGCGTTTGCGGGCACTGCCGTTCGGCCGACCGGTGCATGCAAAGCCCGACGAGCCGGTACGAGTACGTCGGGTGTCGGGTGTGCGTGGTCGCCGGGGCTACGGCTTCTGACGACGGGGGAGTGCCCGCGGGCTTCGTCGCGCTGTTCAACGGGAAGGACCTCACCGGCTGGAAGGCCGACGAGCGGGCCCGCCAGCACTGGACGGTCGAGGACGGGGTGCTCGTGTTCGACGGCAAGGGCGAGAACCTCTGCACGGCCAGGCAGTACGGTGACTTCGAGCTGTACCTTGAGTGGAAGATCGCGCCGGGCGGCGACAGCGGCATCTACCTGCGCGGCTGCCCCCAGGTGCAGATCTGGGACAAGCCCGTTGGCTCGGGCGGCCTCTTCAACAACCAGAAGCACCCCGCCGAGCCGCTCGTCCGCGCCGACCGCCCCGTGGGCCAATGGAACGCCATCGCCGTCAGGATGGTCGGCGAGCGGGTCTCAGTGAAGTTGAACGGCAGGCTCGTGGTGGACAACACGATCATGGAGAACTACAACGACCGTGGGAAGTCCATCCCCTCCACCGGCTCGATCGAGCTCCAGAAGTTCGCCGGCCCGCTCTACTTCCGCAGAATCTACATTCGCGAACTCCCGCCCGGCAGGTAGGCGGCCTTACACATCTCCCCTCTCGCTCCCACGCTCTGCTCGATCTCGTTGCGAAGCTCCGGCTTCGCAACGTGGATGGTGCGGCTCCTGCCGCAAGAGGATCGAAGCGGGAGCTTCGAGGATGTGCAACGCGAAGCAGGAGCTTCGCGACGAGACAGAACGGTTCGGGAACGTTCGGGAAGGCGTGTGCGCCGCGCAACCCGCGCGCCAGGAGAAGATGCGGTCTGAAGCCAGCACTACGAACGGCGAGCGATGGGGAGGCATTGGGTGTCGGTTGACGCGGGAAGACGCGGGGCAGGGACGCCCCGCCTACAATGGGGACTGGTTGGCGGCCTGACGCGGGTCGGGACTTGGGCTAAGTGGTTGCGCGGCAAGGGTTTCAGTAAGGCAACAGGCCGCCAAATCCAGGGGCGGGGGGATTGGCGGCCTGTCGCCTGATGCCCACGCGAAAAAGTGTCCGAGTCTGTAGAGTCTGGACGACTCTGAGCCGGAACGCCGAGAATAGGCGATTCTCGAGTCGGGAAACCGAGAAACCCGTACGACTCTGAGCCGGAAGGGCGAGAATGGCCAAATGGGTGCGCCGGAAATGGAGAACCCCGTACGACTCTGAGCCGGATGGCCGAGAATCGCCAAATGGGTGTCTCGTCCCCGCGAATGGGCACAATGGCGAGGCTTACCGCCAGTAGTGCCGCTCGGTGCTGCGGTACTGGACGGCCTCGGTGACGTGCTCGAGGCGGAGGCGGTCGTCGCCGGCGAGGTCGGCGATGGTGCGGGCGACTTTGAGGATGCGGGTGTAGCTGCGGGCGCTGAAAGCGTGCTGGGTCATCGCCTGTTCGAGCAGGGCCTCGGTGTCGGCGTCGAGCTGGCAGTGCTTGTGGATGTGGCGGTTGGTCATGCGGGCATTGGTGTTGATCCGCTCGCCGGCAAAGCGATGGCGTTGGCGGTCCCGGGCCGCGATCACCTGCTCGCGCATTTCGGCGCTCGTCGCGCCGGAGCGGCGGTCGCGCAGTTCGCGGTAGGGGACACGGGGCACCTCGATGTGGATGTCGATGCGGTCGAGCAGCGGGCCGCTGATGCGCGACATGTAGCTGCGAATCTGTCCGGCCATGCAGCGGCACTCCCGCGCCGCGTCGCCCATATTCCCGCAGGGGCACGGGTTCATCGAAGCCGCCACGAGGACCTCCGCCGGGAACTTGACGCTCATCAGCGCCCGCGAGACGGTGATGCTGCCATTCTCGATGGGCTGGCGCAGCGTCTCCAGCGTGGCGCGGTGGAACTCGGGCAACTCGTCGAGGAACAGGATGCCCTTGTGCGCCAGGCTGATCTCCCCGGGCCTCGGATAGGACCCCCCGCCCACCAGCGCAGGAGTGCTCGCCGTGTGGTGCGGGTCGCGGAAGGGGCGCGTGGCGACCAACGGCTGCCCGGGAGGCAGCTCGCCCGCGACGCTGTGGACCTTCGTGACCTCCAACGCCTCCTCGAGCGACAGGGGCGGCAGAATGGTGGGGAGGCGCTTCGCGAGCATCGTCTTGCCGCTGCCCGGCGGGCCGATCATCAGGACGTTGTGGTGGCCAGCCGCTGTCACAAGGAGCGCACGCTTGGCGTGCTCCTGCCCCTTCACATCGCTGAAATCCACGTCGTAGCAAGCCGTGTGCGTGAGGATGGACGCGATGTCCACCCGCTTCGGCTCCAGCACGAGGCGGTCGGTGACCAGGCCGGCGGCGTCGTCGAGGTTGCGGACGGGGTAGACCTTGAGGCCCTCGACGACTGCGGCCTCGGCGGCGTTGGCCTCGGGCACGATGAAGGCCAGGCCCGCCCCGCGCACGGCAATGGCCATCGGGAGCACGCCTTTGATCGGGCGCACGCCGCCATCGAGGGCCAGTTCGCCGACCATCGCGAAGTCGGCCAGGCGATAAGCCTCGATCTGCCCGTCGGCGGCCAGGAGGCCGATGGCGATGGGCAGATCGTAGGCGGGGCCCTCCTTGCGCGTGTCGGCGGGGGCCAGGTTGATCGTGATGCGGCCGGTGGGCCACCGGTATTGGCGGTTGACGACTGCGGCGTGGACCCGCTCGGCGGATTCCTTCACCGCCGCGTCGGGCAGGCCAACGATAGCCACGGCGCGCAGGCCGTGCGCGACGTTGCACTCGACCTCGATGGGGTAGGCTTCGATTCCCAGTACGCCCACAGAAGCGACTTTTGCGAGCATGACAAACCCTCGCCCGTTGCGTTAGAGGAATCATACAGGGGCGCCGAGCATCGTGTCAAGGCGGAACGGCTTGCGCTTTTGGGACCAGGCGGTACAATAGCCTGCTATCTGGTCGGGGCTACTGGAAGCCTGACGGAATCAGCCGCAAGGGCGCTCGGTTCAATTGGCAATGGAGGTTGCGAGGCCCATCCTGGTCATGGAGCAGCTCGGACACGCACAGGCTCACGTGTGGCTCGCCTTCTGCGAGAACCTGCCCGAAGCGTGGCTGGTCGGCGCGTGTACCCCCCTGCTAGACCCCGAGGAGCGGCGTAGGTGGGGCCGGCTCCGGCTCTCGGCCGATCGGCATCAGTACCTGGCGGCGCATGCCCTGCTGCGCGTCGCGCTGTCGCGCTATGCCGATGTGGCCCCGCAGGAGTGGCGGCTCCGCCCGGGGGCCGCGGGGAAGCCCGAAATCGCGGGGCCGGCCGCGGCCCCGCCTCTGCGGTTCAGCCTGTCGCACACGCGCGGGCTGGCCGCCTGCATCGTGGCGCTGGAGAGGGATGTGGGGGTGGACGTGGAGGCGATGGGCTCAGGAGCCGAGGTCGCGGAGGCCGCCGAGCAGTTCCTGGCCCCCGCTGAGCGGGCCGCCTGCGACGCGCTGCCCCCGGGGGCCCGCCGCGAGAGATTGTACGAGTACTGGACCCTCAAGGAGGCGTACGTGAAGGGATGCGGGCGGGGGCTGTCGCTCCCCTTGCGGGGGATCGCCTTCGAGATCGACGCGTCGCGGCGCATTCGCGTGGCTTTGGGGGCAGGGATCGGCGATTCGGGGGAGGACTGGCAGTTCCTCCTGTCGGAGCCCTCGCCCGCCCACAAGCTGGCGGCGGCCGTTCGGCGGCGACGCGGGGAGGCCGTCGCCATCGTCGAGCGGCTGCTGGCTCTGAAGGACCTGACGGCTCACCTGGAGTAGTCAATGCCTGTTCAAGAATCTCGCGCCCGTGAGGAGGTCGCCATCATCGGCATGGCGGGCCGCTTCCCGGGAGCGAAGTCCCTCGCGGAGTTCTGGAGGAACCTGCGGAACGGCGTGGAGTCCATCACGCAGTTCTCGGAGGCGGAAATCTGCCGCTCGATGGTGAACGCCGAGGACCCGCGGGACCCCGACTATGTGAGGGCTGGGACCGTGCTGGGCGGGGTGGAGATGTTCGATGCGCCGTTCTTCGGCCTCAGCGCGCGGGAGGCGGAGATCACCGACCCCCAGCATCGTCTCTTCCTGGAATGCGCCTGGGAGGCGCTGGAGGACGCGGGGTGCGATCCTTCCCAGTACCCGGGGCCCATCGGCGTCTTCGCCAGCGCGGGCCCGAACCGCTACGTGCTGAACAATCTTCTGTGCAACCCGGCGGTCCTGCGAACCCAGAACGTCTACCAGCTTGTCATCGCGAACGAGCGGGACTACATCGGCACGCGCGTGTCGTATGCCCTGAACCTGGGGGGGCCGAGCCTCACGGTGCAGACGGCGTGCTCGTCGTCCCTGGTGGCAATTCACCTGGCTGCCCAGAGCCTGCTCGGCCGCGAGTGCGACACGGCGCTGGCGGGCGGCGTGTCCCTCCGAATCCCAGAGCACGAGGGGTACCTCTACCGGCCCGGCGGCATCGTTTCGCCCGACGGGCACACGAGGGCCTTCGACGCCCGGGGAGCGGGCACCATGTTCACCTCGGGCATCGGGATCGTGGTGCTCAAGCGCCTCTCCGACGCCCTGGCCGATGGCGACCGCATCCGCGCCGTGCTCAAGGGGTCCGCGATCAACAACGACGGGGCCGCGAAGACCGGCTACACCGCGCCGAGCCTGGACGGGCAGGCGGCCGTCATCGCCAGGGCTCTCGAGGTGGCCGGGGTCGCCCCCGAGACCATCACGTTCGTGGAGGCGCACGGGACGGCAACGGCCACCGGAGACCCCATCGAGGTGGGGGCATTGACGAAGGTGTTCCGGGCACACACGCAGAAGAGGGGCTTCTGCGCCCTCGGCACGGTGAAGACGAATGTGGGACACCCGAATGCGGCTGCCGGCGTGGCAGGGGTGATCAAGACGGTGCTGGCGCTCGAGCACGGTGAGCTGCCGCCAAGCCTGAACTTCGAGCGGCCGAACCCGAGAATCCCCTTCGCGGAGTCGCCCTTCTACGTGAACCGCACGCTGTCCGAATGGACCTCGGCGGCGGGGCCTCGGCGAGCCGGCGTCAGCTCGTTCGGAATCGGCGGCACGAACGCACATGCGATCCTCGAGGAAGCCCCCGCCGGCCCCCCGAGCGGCCCCAGCCGGCCCTGGCAGCTCCTCCTGCTGTCGGCCAGAAGCCCCTCCGCGCTCGACGCGGCGGCCGGCAACCTCGCCACTCACCTGGAGCAGAACGCGCAGGCCAGCCTGGCGGATGTCTGCTACACGCTCAAGGCAGGCCGGAAGGCGTTCCGGCACCGCAGGGCGGCGGTCTGTCGCACCGTCGTCGAGGCGGTCGGGGCCTTGAGAGGCCAGTTCCCGGAACGTGTGCTCTCGGGGGTGGTCGATCCCGGGCACCGCTCGGTCGTCTTCATGTTTCCGGGACAGGCTTCCGAGCACGTGAACATGGCGCGGGACCTCTACCGGGAGGAGGCGGAGTTCCGCGAGACGGTAGACAGGTGTTCGGAGCTGCTCAAGCCCCGCCTTGGCGTGGACCTGCGGGAGGTGATCTACCCCCCAGCGGGGCAGGAGGCGGCGGCGGCAGAGGAACTCGAGAGGTCGTCCGTCGCCCAGCCCGCGATGTTCGTCTTCAGCTACGCCCTGGCCAAGCTGTGGATGGCGTGGGGCATTCGCCCCGACACCGTGATCGGCTACAGCACGGGCGAGCTGGCGGCGGCCTGCGTGGCTGGGGTGTTCTCCCTGGAAGACGCGCTGGCGGTCATAGCTGAGCGGGGCCTCCTGGTCGAGAGCGTTCCGGCCGGCGTGATGCTCGCCGTGGCTTTGCCCGAGCGAGAGCTGGCGCCGCACCTCGCCGCCGAGGGGCTCTCGCTGGCCGTCGTGGGTGGCCCCAACCATTGCGTGGCCTCGGGCCTTCCCGAGGCCGTGGCGGCCCTGGAGGAGACGCTCAAGGGGGCGCGCGTGGCATGCAGGCGACTCCAGTCCTCCCGGGCGTTCCACTCGGAGATGCTCGACCCCATCCTGCCTGCGTTCGCCCAGGTGATGGCGAGGGCGAAGCTGAGTCCGCCAGGCATCCCCTTCGTCTCCACCTTGATGGGAGCGCAGGCCGACAGCGAACTCGTCGCTCCGGCGTACTGGGTCCGCCAATTGCGCGAGCCCGTGCGCTTTGCCCAGGCGATCGGCCCGCTCCTGAAGGACCCGGGGACCGTCCTGCTCGAGGTCGGCCCCGGGCGGGTGCTGGCGGACCTGGTGCGGAGGCTCTCGCCGCGGAACGCGCGCCCGGTGGTGTTCTCGTCGTGCCGGCACCCTGAGGCCCCGAGCTCCGATGCCGAAGTGCTGCTCGACACGCTGGGCAAGCTGTGGCTCGTGGGCGTGCAGGCCGATTGGCGGGCCTTCTACGCGCGCGAACGGCGCCGGCGCGTGCCGCTGCCCAGCTACCCGTTCGAGCGCCAGCGCTATTGGGTGGAGCCGCAGGCGCCCGTCGCTGGCCTCATGGGGCGGGCGGCCCCGACCGGCAAGAAGGCGGACGTCGCGGACTGGTTTTACGTTCCGTCGTGGAAGCGGCTGCCCCTTGCTCCCCACGGGGAGGCGCGCGGGGCCTCGCCGTGGCTGGTCTTCTGCGACGAGGGGGGGCTGGGCGCCGAGCTGGCGGCCCACCTGGAGCAGGAGGGCCACGCCGTCGCCGTCGTGAGCCCGGGGGAACGCTTTGCCCAGGTTCGCGGCGGAGGAAACGTCCGCGCGGCCTACACCGTGGACCCGAAGCGGCCGGAGGACTACGTCGCCCTCTTCCGAGGGCTCGCCGCCGCGAACGCGATGCCGGCGGCCATTGCCCATCTCTGGAGCGTTGGCGGGCAGCCTTCCGCGTGGGGGGACGCGGGTCGGTTCGAGCGCGTCCAGGACCTCGGATACTATAGCCTCCTCGCCATCGCGAAGGCACTGGCGACCGAGGCCGTGGCGGTCCCCATCCGGCTCCACATGGTCTCGAGCGGCGTGCAGGCGGTGACCTGTGGGGCCGACGAGCTGCTGCGCCCCGAGAGCGCCACCTTGCTGGGGCCCTGCAAGGTGATTCCCCAGGAATATCCGAACATCACCTGCCGGAGCATCGACATCCAGATCCCCGACGCAGGGACCCCACGGAGGCACAGGCTGGCGGAGCAACTGCTTGCGGAAGTGACGTCGGCAGCCCCCGACCGCGTGGTGGCCTACCGCGGGGGCCACCGCTGGGTGCAGGCATTCGAGCCGATCCGCATCGAGCAGCAGGCGGCCGGGAAGGGGCTTCTGCGGCTCGAGGGGGTCTACCTCATCACGGGTGGGCTCGGGCACATCGGCCTGGTCCTGGCCGAGCACCTGGCGCGAAGCGTGCGAGCCAGGCTGGTGCTGATCGGGCGGTCCGGCTTGCCGCCGCATGCCGCGTGGCCGCAGTGGGTCTCGTCCCATGCCCCCGACGACACGGCGAGTCACCGGATCCGGCGCGTGCAGGAGCTGGAGCGCCTGGGCGCAGAGGCGCTGGTCCTCCGGGCCAACGTGGCCGATGAGGCGCAGATGCGGCAGGCGGTGGCGCGAGCCGGCGAGCGGTTTGGCGCGATCCACGGCGTGTTCCACGCGGCGGGCATGCTGGAGAACACAGCCTTCGCCGACATCCCGAGGCTGGGCCGCCGCGAGACCGAGGCGCACTTCGAGCCCAAAGTGCGCGGCCTCCTCGTGCTCGACAAGGTTCTCGATGGGGTGCCGCTCGACTTCTGCCTGCTGCTCTCCTCGATCGCATCTGTCCTGGGCGGGCTGGCCTATTGCGCCTATGCGGCAGCGAACGCATTCCTCGACGCCTTCGCCCAGAAGCGCAACCAGGCCGGCTCCACGCCCTGGATCAGCGTGAACTGGGACTCCTGGCAGGGTTCGAAAGCCGAGGCGCGCGCCCGCGCGAGCGTGGCTGAATTCGCGCTGACGGATGCGGAAGGGCTCGACGCCTTCCAGCGCGTGCTGGCCACGCGCGGCCTCGGCCAGATCGTCGTCTCGACGGGCGACCTGCAAGGCAGGATCGACCAGTGGGTCGAGGGCGGCTCGGCTCGCGAGGCCGCTGCGCCGCGCGAGGCGCCGCCTTCCGCTCTGCATCCACGCCCCGAACTTCTCACCGCGTACGTTCCGCCCGCCGACGACACACAGCGGGCGATCGCCGACGTCTGGCGGGAGCTGCTCGGCATCGAACGCGTGGGCATCCACGACGACTTCTTCGAGCTGGGAGGCCACTCCCTGTTGGCCACCCAGGTTGCCTCGCGGCTGCGGCGGACCTTGCGGGCGGAACTGCCGGTCGGGACGTTCTTCGCGTCGCCCACCATCGCCGGGCTGGCGGATCGCGTCCGCGAGCTTCGGTCCGCGAGCGCGCCGTCCGACGCTGCTGGCAAGCTACTCGACGAGATCGAGGCGCTCGGGGAAGAGGAGGCCCAACGCCTGCTGCGCGAAGGCGGCGGGCCGGACGACGTCAGCGGCCCCCCTGCGACCCCGTGAGTCAGCCCGAGCACTGCACGAGGACACTTGAGTTGGCGTCTGGAGCCCCGCAAGACGAAGGCCCAGGGGGAAGCGACCTGGCCTCCCGCATGGCCGCCTTGTCTCCCGCGAAGCGGGCGCTGCTGGCGCGAAGGCTCCGGGAAGAGCGGCGCGGCGCCCCGCCGCAGGCCATCCCGAGGAGAACGAGCTCGGGGCCGCTCCCCCTCTCCCTCGCCCAGGAGCGCCTCTGGTTCCTCGACCAGCTCCAGCCCGGCTGCGCGGCGTACAACCTCTGCCAGGCCATGAGGGTGGAGGGGCCGCTCGAGCCTCAGCTCCTCCGCGAGGCCCTCGAGGCTCTTGTCGCCCGGCACGAGTCGCTCAGGACCACCTTCCCTTCGATTGGTGGGAAGCCGGCCCAGGTGGTCGGTCCCGCCCGCGCCGTCGGGCTGCCGGTGGTGGACTTGAGCAGCCGCGGGCGGTCCGAGCGGGAGGCCGAGGCCCAACGCCTCGCCGCCGAGGAGGCGGGGCGCCCCTTCGACCTGAGCCACGGCCCGCTGCTGCGCACGCGGCTCGTGCGGCTCGGCGCCGAAGAGCACATCCTGATCCTCACGATGCACCACATCATTTCGGACGGCTGGTCCCTCGCCGTGCTCTTCCTCGACCTCTCGACGATCTACCTCGCCCTTGCGCGCGGCAGGGAGCCAGTGCTTCCCGCGCTGCCCATCCAGTACGGCGACTTCGCTCTCTGGCAGCGCGAGTGGCTCCGGGGCGACGTGCTCGCCCGCCAACTCGCCTACTGGAAGGAGCGGCTGCGCGACAGCCCCCCTGTGCTGGAGCTGCCGTGCGACCGCCCCCGGCCGCCTGCCCAGAGCTTCCGAGGGGCCGAGCACCGCGCCGACTGGCCGCGGGAGCTGTGCGAGGCGGCGAGCGCCGTCGGCCGCGCGGCGGAGGCCACCCCGTTCATGACGTTCCTCGCCGCGTTCGCCGTCCTTCTGTACCGCTACACAGGGCAGGACGACATTCTCGTGGGCTCGCCCATCGCGAGCCGCACGCGCGTGGAAACCGAGGGCCTGATCGGCTTCTTTGTGAACACCCTCGTCCTGCGGACGGATCTGGGCGGCAACCCGAGCTTCCTCGAGCTGCTCCGGCGCGTGCGCCAGACGGCTTTGGCGGCCTACGAGCACCAGGACCTCCCGTTCGACAGGCTCGTCGGGGAGTTCCGCCCCGACCGGGACCAGAGCCGCACGCCGCTCGTCCAGGTGATGTTCGGCTTCCAGCAGGGCACGCCCGCGGTGCTGGCCATCCCAGGGGCGACCACGCTCGCGCCGGTAGAGACGGGCGCCTCGAAGTTCGACCTGAGCCTCGAGCTCCTGGCCACCCCGGGCGGCCTCCAGGTCAAGGTCGAGTACAGCACCGACCTGTTCGACGCCGGGACCGTCGTTCGCATGGCCGGGCACTACCGCGTCCTTCTGGAGGCGGTCGTGGCCAATCCCAACGCCCGCATCGGCGACCTGCCGCTCCTGACGGAGCCCGAGCAGCGCCGAGCGGCGGTTGAGTGGAACGGCGCCGAGACTGAGTACCTGAAGGCGGCGTCCATCGGCGAGCGCTTCGAGGCCATGGCCTCCTGGACCCCCGATGCCGTCGCCGTCGTCGCGGGCGACGTCCGCCTGACCTACGGCGAGCTGAACGCTCTCGCGAACCGCCTAGCCCATCGCCTGCGGAAGCTCGGGGTCGGGCCGGACGTGCCAGTGGGCGTCTGCGTCGAGCGCTCGCCGGAGATGGCGGTCGCGTTCCTCGGCATCCTGAAGGCGGGCGGGGCCTACGTGCCCCTCGACCCCCATTACCCGACGGCTCGCCTGGAGAGCATGCTGGACGACACGCAGGCGCCGGTGGTCGTCGCCCAGGCGCACTTGCGCGAGCGCCTCCCGGCGAGCGGCGCCACGGTGCTGTGCCTGGATGCCGACGCGGAGGCGATTGCGGCAGAGAGCCCCGAGAACCCGCCGCCCGCCGCGGGGCCGGACCACCTCGCCTACGTGATCTACACCTCCGGCTCCACCGGCAGGCCGAAGGGGGTCGCCGTGACCCATCGAGCTGTCCTGCGCCTTGTTGTCAACACCGACTACGTGGCGCTGGGGCCGAGCGAGGTGGTGGCACAGGCATCGAACATCTCGTTCGACGCGGCGACCTTCGAGATCTGGGGGCCGCTGCTCAACGGAGGCCGGTTCGTCGTGGTCCCGACCGATGTGCTGCTCTCGCCCAACGGCCTCGCCGCCGAGATCGAGCGGCAGGGGATCACGACGCTGTTCGTCACCACGGCCCTCTTCAACCGGATTGCCGCCGAGTCTCCGCGTGCGTTTCGGGGGCTGCGCTGCCTGCTCTTCGGCGGCGAGGCCTCGGACCCGCGCTCGGTCGCCAGGCTCCTCCGCGAGGCGCCCCCTCCGCGCCTGCTCCACGTCTACGGCCCCACCGAGACCACAACGTTCGCCACCTGGTACCCCGTGGAGCGCGTCCCGCCACATGCGCCCACCGTGCCCATCGGCCGCCCCATCGCCAATACCAGGGCCCTTGTGCTCGACCGGTACCTGAACCCCGTGCCCGTGGGGGTGCTGGGCGAGTTGCACATCGGCGGGCCGGGGCTGGCCCGGGGCTACCTCAACAGCCCCGAGCTGACGGCCGAGCGCTTCGTCCGCAACCCGCTGTCCGACGACCCCAGCGCGCGGCTGTACAAGACGGGCGACGTGGCTCGCTACCTGCCCGACGGCAACATCGAGCTGCTGGGCCGGCTGGACGACCAGGTGAAGATCCGAGGCTTCCGCGTCGAGCCCGGCGAGGTCGAGGCCGCCCTCCGCCGGCACCCGGCCGTCGAAAACGCCGCCGTCGTCGCCAGGGACGACGCTCCCGGCGACAAGCGGCTCGTGGCCTACGTTGTCACCCACGGCGCGCCGGGCGCGTCCTCGGACGACTTGATGGCATTCCTCGCCGACGTGCTGCCGGCCTACGCGATCCCATCCGCGTTCGTGGTGATGGACAGGCTGCCTTTGACGCCGAACGGCAAGGTGGACCGCCGGGCTCTGCCGGCCCCCGCCTGGGCCGCGGCAGGCAGGAAAGGCGTCCGCACGGCGCCGCGGAGCATGCTGGAGGACGAGCTGGTGCAGATCTGGCAGGACGTTCTGGGCGTTCCCCAGGTCGGGGTGGACGAGAGTTTCTTCGAGCTGGGCGGCCACTCGCTGCTCGCGGTGCGGCTCTTCGCCCGCATGGAGCGGGTGTTCGGGCGGGCGCTTCCCGTGGCCACGCTGTTCGAGGCGCCCACGATTGCGAAGCTGGCCGCGGTGCTGGGCCGGCAGGGCTGGTCGGAGTTCCCGCTGCCCGTGGTGAGCCTGGGCGACGCCGGGCCGGGGCGGCCCTTCTTTTGCGTGTCGGCGCTCGATGCGTTCGCGTTCCTGCACGTCGCGCGGCAACTGGGCGCGGAACGGCCGCTCTACGTCCTGCATCCCCTTGGAGCGACGGACCACGAGAACCCGCAGATAGACATCGCGGCGCTCGCGGCGTGCCACGTGAGGGAGATGCGCGCGATCCAGCCGGAAGGCCCCTACCTGCTGAGCGGCCATTCCGTGGGCGGTGTCGTGGCCTTCGAGATGGCCCAGCAGCTCCAGGCGGCCGGCCAGCCCGTGGCGCTCCTGGCCTTCTTCGACACCTGGTGCCCGCAGCGGGGCTGGGTGCGGTGGGTCAACCGCGTCGGGCGGCGGCGCCTCATCCGCCACGTGCGCACCCTGTGGCGGCTGGAGAGGGGAGAGAGACTCGGCTACCTCCGCGAACAGCTTCGGGCCCTGGGCCGGCGGTGGTTCGGCGCTCGGCAGGCACGCGAGGAGCCCCCCATGGAGACCGAGGCTGCCCGGCGCTTCTGGATGCCGTTCTACGGAGCCTACGCGCGAGCCTTGGCGAAGTACATTCCGAAGCCCTACGCAGGCCGCGTGGTCATGTACCTCTGCGCCAAGGAGCGGACCCAGCCATTCGACCCTCGGCTCATGTGGCGCAAGGTGGTCAAGGGCGGCATTGAGGTCCACAGGATCCCCGGCACCCACCGGACGATGATGCAGGAGCCGAGCGTCCGCCTCCTGGCCGATCATCTCCGCGCCCATCTGGCGCAGGCCGATGCGGCCGCCTCCCCATAGCCGCATGCGTCAGGCATCCTCCGCGAGCGACCGGCCGTCGAACCCAGCCGGCGGCGGGAGGCCGAGCAGGCGAAGGATGGCGGGAGCCACGTCGGCGACGGATGGTTGGGCACAGGGGCTGGGCCGGTTAAGGAAGAGGATGCCGGGCACGTGGCTGGGGTCCACCAGGTGGTCGCCGCGCCAGCGCTCGCGGTTGTCCTCGATGAGCGGTTTGGGGTAGCCGCCGACGGCGGTCTGCCACGAGGCGCGGTAGCCGGGCCGGAAGCCCACGATGAGGTCGGGCGCATCGGCGACGCGCTCCCCCGCATAAATCTCCTCCCGCCGGTACACGCGTTCGACGACCGGCCCTCCCGAGGCGCCGTCGGTGAGTTGCTCCAGCTTGCGCGCGATTTCGGCGGCGAGGCCGGGGGCATCGGCCGGCCCCACGACGCCGCGCCCCTCGCGCCCCTTGCGGTTGAGATAGATGCTCGAGAAGCCGAGGGCGTAGGCTCGCGTGGCCGACCAGTTGACCCCGCGCAGGAGCGAGGCGCTGCGGTCGCCGTCCTTGAGCGCCATCAGCCCCTGGCGGATGAGCCACGAGTTGAGGTGGACGGCTCGGCGGAAGCCGCAGAAGCCGTGGTCGGAGCACACGAGCAGAGCCGTCCGCTCGTCGCAGGCCTCGAGCACCCTGCCCACCACAGCGTCGGCGCGGCGATACCAGGCATCCACGATCCGTGACCCGTCGCGCGTGTCGCCTTCTGGCTCCCAGAAGATGTGCTGGACGCGGTCGGTGGTGTCGAGCACGACGGCAAGGAGGCCGCGGTCGAGGCGGCCCAGTTCGTGCCAGAGCATGCGCTCGCGCTCGGCCATCACGGTGTCGCACTGGGCGAGGAAGGCTTCGGTGTCGAAGCAGCCGTCGCCGAGGGCGTTGGTGTCCTCGGGCATGCCCAGGGTGTGGTAGTCGCCCACGGCCTCGGCCAGTTCGGCGGCGTAGCCGTCGGGGTGCGAGAGGACGAAGGCGGGGTTCCGCGGGTCGGCCTGGATGGGGGTGAGGTAGAGCCGCAGGTCGGGCTCCACGGCATCGAGGTAGAAGCGGCACAGGCCCCACACGGTCCGCACGAGCTGCACGCGGAACCGCACGCGAATCCAGCCGCTCCACTGCCTCTCGCGGACGCGGTGCTCCTCGCCCGCGATGGCGAGGGCGACGGAGCGGTCGGCGCGGTCCACGTGGATTCGCAAGGGCACGCGGGCGCGCTGGGGGCCGTCGAGGGTCGTGCGAAAGGCCGTCTCGCCCCGGGGGAGTTGCACCACGTTGCCCTTGCGCGATTCGGCCTCCGCGGGCGGGATCGGCTCGGTGGTGTAGAAGGTGTAGCGGCCGAGGTTTGCGTTGAGATCGGGCACGCCCAGGCCGGCGAGCATGCGGCCCCGAATGGCGTCGGGCGGCAGCGTGAGGGGCCAGCGGACGACCGTCGAGGGCACCCCCGCGTCGGACGCGGCGTTCCAGAAGGCGGGGGCGTGGCGGACGGGGAGGAACATCGAGCCGCGGCGGCCGGCCACGTTGCGGGGGTTCACCCGCAGGATGGCCAGCTCGGGGCGATAGGCGCGCGGGTCGCGGCGGATGAAGTCGAACACGCCGTGGCGGCCGGGATTGGCGCCCGTGGCGATGGTGGTCCAGGCGACGGGGCTCTGGGCGGGGTTGCTCGTGGCCAGGCGGCGGTAGGCGCCCGAGTCGCGGAGGCGGGCGAAGGCGGGGAGCTGGCCCCGCTCGAGCAGCCGCTCGACCACGGCCGGGCTGAGGCCGTCAATGCCGAGCACGATCACTCTGTCGGCCGTGGCGCTCATTCGTCCTCGGGCTTGCTTTCGGCCTCTGGCCCCGCTTCCGTGGCTTCCTCGCCGCCCTTCTTCTTGTGGAACAGGGCGCCGAGCGCCTTGCGGAAGGGCCACACCAGGAAGCCGAGAAAGATCCCGAGCATGGCCAGAATGGGCGCCAGGATGGCGAAGAGCGACGTGGTCGTGGCCGGATCCACGTAGGCGAGCGCTGCCCCCGCCGCGCTGGAAAGGAGCGGAGCCGACAACGCGCCTGACGCGAGCAACATCATGGCAGGGCCTCCATATCGTCTGCTGGCTGGGAAGAGTCCGTAGGCCGAAGAACACCGTCAACCCGGTGAGGCGCCCCTGCATCCGCGGCCTTCGCGATCCCCGCGGCGGACAGGCCGGCCCTCAGCTTCAGGCCCAGCCTGGCCTCGAGCGCGGCCCGCAGGCGCGCCGCCTCCTCCGGGAACCGATCGAGCACGTTGTGGTTCTCGAGCGGGTCCTGGGACAGGTCGAACAACTCCGCCGTGTCGTCCGACGACCAGAGGTACTTGAAGCGCTGGCCCTGGATCGCCATCTGCCGGCGCAGGTACGGCAGGATGTCCCACCACGGGTAGTGCGCGGCCATCCTGGTCAGCCAGCCGAGCGAGAGATCCCGCTGGGCCACCGCGAACTGCTCGGCCTCGGGGCGAGGCGGCGCGAGCAGGCTTCGGCCATGGAGCTTCTCCCGCCCGTCCCACGCCAGCCCCACCACGTCGAGGATGGTGGGGAACAGGTCCGTGAGCTCCACGATGTCCCCGCGGCGAGTGCCCGCCTGGAAGCGGCCGGGATAGCGGATGATCAGGGGCACGTGCAGCAGCGTGTCGCGCAGCCCGAACCTGTGCTCGATCCTCTTGTGCTCGCCGAGCTCCTCGCCGTGGTCGGACGTCACGATCAGGAGTGTGTTGTCCAGCGTGCCGAGCCGCCTCAGGTGCTCGGCCAACTCGCCGACGCGCTCGTCGAGGTACGTCAGGTCGCCCTCGTAGAGCGCGCGAAGCACCTCGAAGTCCCTGCTCGACGCCGAGACGGCCCCGGCGGCGTACTTTTCGGGATTCTGGGGAATCCTGAGCGCTCGCGAGGCGCCGACGCCGGGCGGGAGCCACCGGCGGAAGCCGGGTGTGTTGCCATAGACGTGATGCACCTCGAAGTAGTTGATGAACAGGAAGAAGGGCCGCCCGGCCTGGCGGGCCTCATCAATCCACCGCGTGGCGACGCGGTTCATGGCCGCTGAGCCATTGTCGGTGCGATGCAGGCCCTTCAGGGCGTGCGTCAGCAGCCAGGGCGTCTCGGGGCCGCGCCCCCAGGGGAGCACGTGAAAGCGCTGGAAGCCCTGGTCCAGGTTGGTCAGCCCGCAGACGTTGAGGTTCGAGGAGCAGGCGAAGGTGGCGTAGCCGTGCTCCGCGAGCACTTCGGCGACCGTCGTGCGTTCGTCCCACAGCATGCCCTGCTCGGTGGTCGTCCCGACGCCGCTGGGCAGGAGGCCGGTGAACATGGAGGCGTGGGACGGCCGCGTCCACGACGACTGCGAGTAGGCCCGCTCGAACAGGGCGCCTTCCGCCGCCAGCTTGTCGAGGCACGGCGAGGTCTTGCGGGGGTTGCCGTAGCACGAGAAGGCGTCGGCCCGAGCCGTGTCGAGGATGAGCCACACGACGTTCGGCCTGGAGTCGGGCGCGGCGGCCGGGGTCCAGCGCGGCCTCGGGAGCGCCACGGCCCACGAGCCGCCGAGGAGGAGGGCGAGCGACGCGAAGACGATGGCCGCGCCCTGCACGGCCCGCCGCGTGTCCCGCGGCCCCCGCCGGCGGAGCAGGCCCAGGGCGAGGCGGTACAGCCCCACGCCGAGGGCGACCGCCAGGGCGAAGAGGATTGGGCGGCTGAGCTTGCCGATCAGGCCGAATCGCTTCCCCGCCTCAAGCTGGCCAAGCCATAAGCCCCAGAGCGTCAGAACCAGCAGCGCCGCGACCAGCCCCGCCGCCGCGGCGGCCAGCCGCGCCGTCGCCCCTGCCCAGCGGCTGGCCGCGTACGCCGCACAGCCGAACCCGACGGAGCAGAAGAGGGTGACGACGGCGATCTCGGGCGCAAGGTAGCTCTTCACGTATTCCCTTGCCCCGGAGCCGATCGGCCGACCGAGCCACATCACCGAGGGGAGCACGACAAGCAACAGACCCGCTCCGCACAGGGCGGCCACCCACGCGTCGTTGAGCCGATAGCCATGCACCCGTGCCACTGCCCATGTCCCAACGGCGACCAGCAGGGCCAGGACGCACCCCGCGGGGCAGTACCGCGCCATGGCATGGAGCGCCATCGCCAGCAGATTGGCGAGGTCGGCGCGGAAGCTCTTGTGGAACAGCTCGGATGCATGGAACGTCTCGCGGATGGCGAACAGCGCGCCCAGGGTCAGCCCCGTGACGACCGCCACGGCCATGATGCGGCCGAATGTGAGGCGCTGAGCGGAGCCCTCCTTGCCTGGTTGGGTCACCGTTCGGACTCCTCCATCCCTGGCGGTTCCATGAGCACGCCGGCTCCGGCCACGGCGTCGTGGGTCTCCAGCACCACGCGGCCCAGCGCCTGGCACCGCTCGGGCAACTCGGCCACGACGGGCTGGTCAAGCTCCAGCTCCACCTCGCCCACCTCGGTTGTCGCCAGGCGGTCGGCGTCGCGGGCCAGCACGTCGAGCGTCGAGGAGTTGATGCGGCGGCGGATGGCGGCGACGCGGCAGGCCGCGTCCTGGGTGGCGAGCCGCAGGCGGTGGCGCGAGCCGAGGGCGAGCGGCTCGTCGCCCATCCAGAACAGGCGGACGCGGAGCGTGGATGCCACGGCGGGCGCGGCGGCAGGATCGCACAGCACCTGGCCGCGGCGCACGGCCCGGTCGGCGGGCAGCGTGACCCCGATGCTCTCGCCAGCCTCGGCGAGGCCGCGCTCGCTGTGGAAGCGCTCGATCGAGAGCACCGTCGTGGTCGCGCCGTCGGGCAGCACGAGCACGGGGTCGCCCACGTCCAGCGTGCCGGCTTCGACTCTGCCGGCCGCAATGCGGCGGCCATCGAAGGCGTAGACGTCCTGCACGCAGAAGCGGAACGGGCGCTGGGTGTCCTGGACCGCCTCGATGCCATCAATGGCCTCCAGCACGGTCAGGCCGTCGTACCAGGGCAGCCGGCTCGAGGGGTTCACCACGTTGTCGCCGTGCAGTGCGCTGATGGGCACGAAGGCGACGGGCTCGAGGCCAATGGCCGCCGCGAAGGCGCCGACCTCCTCGCAGAGCTCCAGGAACCGCGCCTCCGCGAAGCCCACCAGGTCCATCTTGTTGATGACCACCAGGCAATGGCGGATGCCGAGCAGGGTGAGCAGGAAGGCGTGGCGCTGGGTCTGCTCGGCGAGGCCCTGGGCCGCGTCCACCAGCAGCACGGCGGCGTGCGCCTGGCTGGCGCCGGTGAGCATGTTCTTGAGGAACTCGCGGTGGCCGGGGGCGTCGATCACCACCACGTCGCGGTCGGCGGCGCGGAAGAAGAGCTGGGCCGTGTCTATGGTCATCGAGTGCTCGCGCTCCTCGCGCAGGTGGTCCACGAGGTAGGCGAGCTCGGTGTCGTGGCCCTGCTCGACGCTGGCCTGGCGCACCTGCTCCATGCGGTCGGGCGGCACGGAGCCCGTGTCGTAGAGCAGGCGGCCGATGAGGGTGGACTTGCCGTGATCCACATGGCCGAGGAATGCGAGCTTGAGGCGGTCACGATCCATGAAGCGTCCGTTTCCGAGGGGTTACATATATCCGAGCGCGCGCAGCTTCTGCATGGTGTAGGCGTCCTCCTTGTCCTGTGCGCGGCCCGATCGCTCCGAGACGTTCGAGGTCCGAAGCTCCTCGATAATCTCGTCCACGTTGGCGGCGACGCTCTCGACGGGCTGGCAACAGGTCACGCAGCCGAGGCTGCGGTAGCGCTTGCCGTTGCGCGCGAAGTAGAGGGGGTTGATGGGGAGCCCCTCGCGGCGGACGTAGCGCCACACGTCGAGCTCGGTCATGTGCAGGAGCGGGTGGATCCGCAGGTGGCGTCCCTCGTCGGCCCGGGAGGCGTACTGGTCCCAGAGCTCAGCCGGCTGGTTCTGGTAGTCCCACTTGAAGCCGCTGTCGCGGGGGCTGAAGTAGCGTTCCTTGGCCCGGATGCCGTGCTCGTCGCGGCGGATGCCGAGCAGGATGGCGTCGAGCCCGAGGTCGCGGAGGGCCACCTTGAGGGCATCGGTCTTCAGTGCCGTGCAGCAGGCGAGCTTCGAGCCCTTGCCCGGCCCCACGCCGGCGGCGCGGGCCGCCTCGTTGCTCGCCACGACCAGGTTCAGGCCCCACTCGCGCGCGAGACGGTCGCGGAAGCTGTACATCTCGAGGAACTTGTAGCCCGTGTCGATGTGGATCACGGGCAAGGGCACGTGCCCGAGGAACGCCTTGCGGCACAGCCACAGCAGCGTGGTGGAGTCCTTCCCCACCGACCAGAGGACCCCCAGCCGCCTGAAGCGGACGTAGGCCTCGCGGATCACGTGGACGCTTTGGCTTTCCAGCCGGTCGAGGTCGTCCAACAGTGCCTGGCTCCGTCGCAGTGATGACGGCTCAGGATACCATGAGCGCCGGCTTCGGTCAACCTCGGCCCGAGCCGCGGGGCGGAGGCGCTAGAGGGCGATGTCGTCGAGGGTCTCCAGGGGCACGGCCTCGACGCCGGCCTCGAGGAATCCCTCGTGGGCAGGGTCCTCGAGCGGGTCGTACTGGCGCAGGGGGCCGAAGTCGAGCTTCGTCGCGGCCTCGAGGTCGCGGACCTTGACCTGGAAGGGGCGGTAAGGGTCTACGACGAACTCCTCGGAGGGGAGGCTCTTGATGAGGCTGGCCTGGCTGAGCTTGAAGGCGACGGCCCGCGGCCGCCCGGCGTCGTTCTCGAACACGACGAGCTTCCAGAACTCCCTGGGGACCTGGAGGTCCTTGTACTTGCGGTCGTTGGCGCGGAAGACGGGGCCGTTGAGGATGCACAGCTTCCGCTTGTCCTTGCGCGCCTGGGCCGCGATGTGCCCCTCGATGCTGCCCCAGAGCCGCACGCCCGCTTGGGTGGCCTTGCTGGCCTGATTGAAGACCTCGTGCTGCGGCGAGCAGTTGGTGAGGTGGAAGGTGTCGTCGTTGGCGAGCTTCGCCTCCTCCTTGGTCGCGCCCCAGCCGGCGTCGGCGCGCATGACCAGGTGCCCCTTGTCGAGGGGGTTGCCGTCGTAGTACTTCGCGCCGGCCTGGAACTCCTCGTCCACGCGAGGGTCGGGGAACCACTTGTCCTTGCCCTCCCGCTTGTGCTTGAAGGGTGCCGCTGCATCGAAGTTGACCGCTGCCAGGAAGGCCAGGCGCCTGTCGCGGTTGAAGAGGACGCTGTAGTGGTGGTACTTCAGCTCAAACTTGTCGGCCCCCGACACGCCGGGGAGGGCGAAGGCGTGGGGGACCAGTGGCTCGGTGAGCGTGGGCAGGGGGACGGGGAAGCCCAGGAAGTCCTTGTCGTACCCCGGCCGGCTATCGTAGTCGGTGTCGGGCTGGATGGCCTCCAGGGCCGTCGCGTCGGCTTCTGGCTCTGTGGCGGCGAGGCGAGGCTCGGCCACCTCCGGCGTCCCCAGGCTCACCGTGATGTCCAGCGGGATAGAGAGGGATACGGCTCCGGTGCGGGGCTGGCCCGTTGGCTGGCGCGTGACTTCTGGCGTAACTGGCCTCTTGATTTCTGGCACGTGCACGGGCGGCGGAGGGGGCGGGGTGGCCTTCAGCAACTCGTCGCGCAGGGGGACCATCTCAGGCTTGAGCGGGGCCGTGGTGATGAAGGCCATGAGCCGCGAGATGCGGATGCCCTCGTTGGCCACCCAGGCCAGCCGCGTCGGATCGTCGCCCTCCTTCCAGACGTTGCCGTCCCTATCCAGGTACGTTCCAGCGGCGTCCATCTTCGGCACGCCGGAGTGGTGGAGGGCCACGACCTCCCACTGGTCGTTGAACACGGGCGAGCCCGACGAGCCCGGCTCGGTATCCGCCTCATAGTGGGCCATCTTCTCCAGCAAGTCCAGGAGCTTGTTCTCGCGGACGACGACCTGCTTCATCTCACCGAGCGGGTGCTGGATGATGTTGATCGGCTCGCCAATGTGGACCTTTCCTTCCTCCTGGATGAGCGGGCAGTAGCCGAAGTCCGACAGGGGCTTGCCCTGCTGCGACACGGGCGCCAGCGCGACCAGGGCGAAATCCAGCGGCTTGTCGTTCAGGAAGAAGCGCGCCGGCTGGAGGGCGTAGCGGCACACCGGCAGGGGCTGCCCGTTGCAGTCGAGCTGGTAGTTGAACTCCACGATGCTCCCGGCCGCGCGGTCCTCTGTCGGCAGCACGTGGTGGTTAGTGAGCAGAAGCTGCGGGGAGACCAGGAACCCTGTCCCGAATGCCTTGCGACCGCCGCCCAGCGGGGTGACAATCCTGCCTACGCGGCGGCCCACGAGGAGGGCCTTCTCGAAGAATTCCATGGACAGGAAATCGCGGGTCTCGCCGATGACCCGCTCGACGAGGACGTTGTCAATCTCCTCGGGCGCAAACGTGGGGTGGAGGACCAGGGTCCGCAACGCGTCGGGCAGGATGACCTCCCGCTGGGGCAGGAGGTCCCTCACCTTGCCCAACAGGCGGTTGACGCGCTTGGCCAGGCGCTCCCGCGGCTCCACGGCATCGTACTGCCTCTCCTTCAACCGGGTCGCGTTCCGATCGCGGCCCACCGCGCGCTCCCGCCAGTTCTTGGCGGCCTGCGTCATCACGTCGAAATCAAACGCGAACTCGTTTCCGGGCGCGCTCATCGCCGTGTCCTCCATGAGTGCCGATGACTGCAACCCTGCCCGCGTGGGCACCGAGGCCCCTTGGAGCATAGCGCCCTCGGACCGAAGTGTCAACTGGTGGCCTGCTGCTCACCCCGCCGCCCCGGTGAGAACGAGGCCAGCGATGATGAGGGCGGAGCCGAGCAGGCGCATGCCCCCATGCTTCTCGCGCAGAAAGACCGCGCCGAGCACGACGCTGAAGACGATGCCCAGATTGCGCGCCGGGCCGACGTAGGTGACCCGCTCGCGCGAGAGGGCGTAGAGGACGAGCAGGTACGACACCAGGCTCGCGCAGCCGGCCAGGATGATGCTCGGCCGGTTCGCTCGCCACTCGGCCCGCACGAGGTCCCACCGACGCCGGACGGCGAGGAAGATGGTGAAGGCGCAGAAGTCGGCGGCGAAGAGCAGGAGGATGTAGTGGATGCGGTTGGCGCCCTGCACGCCCACGCGGTCAATCAGGTGGTACAGGGCGATGGTGAGCCCCGCCCCGAGAGCCGCCTGGGAACTGCGCTGCGAGAGCGTGCGGAACGGCCGGAACAGGTCCGCTCGCGACAGCGAGGGGAGGAAGACGACGTAGACCCCGGCGATCATCAGCGCGACGCCGCCCATGCCCAGGGCCGTCACCTGCTCCCCGAGCAAGGCGATGCCCAGCGCGGCAATGAGAACCTGTGCCGAGCCGCGCGAGAGCGGGTAGACGGCAGACAGATCGCCCTCCTCGTAGGCGCGCGCCATTGCCAGCAGGCACACCGCCTGGAGTACGCCGCTCACGACGCCGCACCCGACGCTCCGCAGCGCCGTCGCCGAATCCCATCCACCGAGCGAGAGGAAGGCCGCGGGGGAGAACACCACCAGCGGAATCAGGAGATACCACCACACGAACGCCATCCGGTCGTTGGCCTTCTTGAGCAGAAGGTTCCACATGGCGTGGAGGAGAGCGGAGGCGACAACGAGGAGGAGGGCAGCGGTCTGCATTTCAGATGAGCTTCGTCACCCCCGGGATGGGCACAGGATAGATGTCCCTCGCGTCGGGCTTCACGGGCGGCTCCATCTCGAAGCTGCATTGCTCGGCCTTTGGCCCCAGCGTGAAGTTGGACTTCAGTGCCTGGTCCCACGTGACCTCTTTGCCCGTGTAACAAGAGAGCTGGCCCATGATGGCGGCCAGGGTGCCGTGCAGCATGATGGAGCCTTCGTTGAGCGGCTCGCCCGAGCGAATGGCCTTGAAGAGGGCCTGGTGCTCGGCATCGTAGGGGCTCACTCGCGGGCCGTCGGGGCGGCGGTACTGCCAGTTCGTCTCGCCCTCGATGCGCCAGCGAAGCAGGTCGCAGCGGCCCTTCGTGCCGAGGACGATGCTGGAGGTCTGGTTGTGGCAGCCCGCCTGGGTGCGGCAGAAGGCGCGGAGCCGCACGCCGCCGGGATACTCGTAGACGACCGAGTGGTGGTCGAAGAGCGAGCCGCGGCAGTCGTCGGGCGCTGACGAGCGGCCGCCGAGGCCGTGGCACTTGACGGGCGGCTTGTCGCCCATCAGCCAGTTGTCCCTATCAAGGTTGTGCACGAGGCCCTGGAGCAGATCGTCGCCCGAAAGCCAAGCGAAGCTGGCCCAGTTGGCAAACTGGTGGTGCACTTCGGAGAGGCCGGGTGTGCGGCGATACGGTGCGTAGGGGCCGCGGAGGAGGTGTTCCTCGATGGCCACGATGTCGCCGATAGCCCCGTCGCGAATCCGCTGGATCGTCGCCTGGTAGCCCGGCTCGTAGCGGCTGTGGAAGCCCGAAGCCACCGAGAGCTTCTTCTGCCGGGCCAGCTCGCACGCGGCGATGAGGTCGCGGACGCCCGGCGGGTCAATCGCGTGGGGCTTCTCGCAGAAGACGTGTTTCCCCGCCTCGACGGCTGTCTTGATGTAGAGCGGGTGGAACTTCGACGCCACGGCGATGAGCACCACGTCCACGCACTCGATCAGCTTGCGAAAGCCGTCGAGGCCGACGAAGCAGTGGGCATCGTCCACCGTCACCTGGTCGGGCTTCTGCTGTTTGAGCCCCGCCCGGCGGATGCGGATCGCCTCGGCCGACACATCGCACAGGGCGACGAGGCGCACGCCCGGGTCGGCGTTCATCGCATTCATCGCCGCCCCCGTGCCGCGTCCGCCGCAGCCGATGAGGCCGATGCGGATGGTGTCACTAGCCGCTGCGCCCATCGCTCGGTCCTTTCCTGGCGCCAGTCTACGTAGCAGGAGGGCGCACGTCAAACTGCGACTTGATTCCCCGGTAGTTGTCGCGTATCATCCAGACTGTGGAAAGCCGTGGGCCGCTGAAGTGGAGAGAAGCCAAATGAGCCGTTGGACGGCCTGTCTGTTTGTGGCGTGTGTCGGCGTGGCGATGGGCGGGCAGGCGCCGCCAGCAAAGGCGGCCCCCAAGGGCGCGCCCAAAGCCGTGCCGAAGGCCCCGCCGCCACCGCAGGGCGGCTTCACGCCGGGACCAATGCTCAAGCGATTCCTCGACGACGGGCCGATGAAGGGCGTGGACGAGATCGTCTTCGCCGTCCGCGTGCCGGGCCGCGACCACTGGTACGTGACGTTTGGGAACTACGCCGACCACTCGGAGTCGCCGCCGAAGAGGCTGGGCTTCAAGTTCGAGGAAGGCGTCTACTGGGGCTACGGTGAGACGGGCCGCCTGTGCCGCCTGAACCTCCGCACAGGCAAGGTCCAGGTGATCCTCGACGACCCGAAGGGGGGCGTCCGCGACCCCCAGGTGCACTACGACGGCCAGAAGATCCTCTTCGCCTACCGCAAGGGCGGCACGCATCCCTTCCACCTCTACGAGATCAACGTGGACGGCTCGGGCCTCAAGCAGCTCACCGACGGGCCGGACGACGACATCGAGCCGACGTATTGCCCCGACGGGAGCATCGTCTTCTGCTCCTCGCGCTGTCATCGCTTCGTGAACTGCTGGTACACGCGCGTGGCCGCGCTCTACCGCTGCGACGGCGACGGCTCCAACATCCGCATGCTCTCGAGCAACAACGACCACGACAATACGCCTTGGCCCCTGCCCGACGGCCGCATCGTCTACATGCGCTGGGAATACGTGGACCGCTCCCAGGTGCACTACCACCACCTGTGGGTGATGAACCCGGATGGCACGGGGCAGATGGTCTTCTTCGGCAACTCGTTCGGCAGCACGGCCATGCTGGACGCCAAGCCGATCCCCGGGTCGAACAAGGTCGTGGTGTCCTACTCGCCCGGCCACGGGCGGCCCGAGCACCTCGGCCCCGTGGCCATCGTGGACCCCACCCTTGGCCCCGACGTGCAGGGCGCGGCGCGCATCGTGAGCAGGGGCGGCGACTGGAAGGACCCATGGGCCTTCAGCGGGAGCTGCATCCTCGCTGCCAGCCCCCGCGGCATCTTCGTGATGGACGACAAGGGGAACAACGAACTCGTCTACTCGCTGTCGCCCGGAGAGCGCCACCTCCAGCTCCACGAGCCGCGGCCGCTCGCACCGAGGCCCCGCGAGCGGGTCATCCCCTCCCGCGTGAAGCTGGCCGTCCCGACCGGCCGGCTCTTCCTCACCGACATCTATCACGGGCGCAAGATGGCCAACGTCGAGCGGGGCTCGATCAAGAAGCTCCTGGTCCTCCAGCAGCTCCCGAAGCCGGTCAACCACTCGGGCGGCATGGAGCCGCTGACCATCGGCGGCTCGTTCACCCTGGCGCAGATTCTCGGCACGGTGCCCGTCGAGCCCGACGGCTCGGCCTGCTTCGACGTGCCGGCCCTCAAGAGCGTGTTCTTCGTGGCACTCGACGAGCGGGACATCGCCGTGAAGCGCATGCACAGCTTCCACATCATGCAGCCCGGCGAGACGACGAGCTGCGTGGGCTGCCACGAGCTGCGCACCGACACGCCGCGCACCGCGCTCTCCGCCTCGCTGATGGCCATGCAGCGTCCGCCCTCGCGCATCGAGCCGGTGAGGGGGGTGCCGGACGTCATTGACTTCTCCCGCGACGTGCAGCCCATCCTCGACAAGCGCTGCGTCACGTGCCACAACCCGGACCGGCCCGACGGGAAGGTGGACCTCTGCGGCGACAAGACGCCCATGTACACCATCAGCTACTGGACGATGCAGACGCGCAGCCTCGTCTCCGACAACCGCAACCGCCCCGAGAGCAACTACCCGCCCTACGCCATCGGCAGCGGGCCCAGCCGCCTGCTGAAACTCGCGGACGGCAGTCACTACAAGGCGAAGCTCTCCGAGGAGGAGATGGCCGTCGTGCGCCTGTGGATAGACACGAGCGCCTGCTACCCGGGGACCTATGCGTCGCTCGGCAACGGCTTCTACCCCGTGCAGTTCACGCCCGCCGACATGGCCGGAATGGGCAAGCGCTGCGGTGGGTGCCACATCAAGAGCGTCCGCGACCGGAAAGCCGGCAATGTGCAGGCCCTCGTCTTCGGCGGCCACAGGCTGGGGCCACGCAGCCCGCTGTACAACCTCTCGCGACCCGATAAATCGCTGATCCTGAAAGCCATGCTGGCCAAGGAGGCCGGCGGCCTCGACCTGTGCAAGAAGCCCGTGTTCGCCTCGACGAACGACCCGCTCTACCGGGCGCTCCTGGCCCGCATCCAGGAGGCTCACGGCCGGCTGATGGCGGGGAAGCGATTCGACATGCCCGGCTTCCGGCCCACCGAGCACTACCTCCGCGAGATGCGGCGCTTCGGCATCCTGCCCAGGGACCTCAAGCCCACGGACCCCGTGGACCCGTATGCCACGGACCGGGCGTACTGGGGCTCCTTCGACTATCGCCCTACCCCGGCCACGGCGGCACGATAGGTGGCAGACCCTCACCGCAGGCAGGCAAGCGGGAAAGACAGCGGGTGTCTTTTCCGAGCTCGATAGCTCACTTGACGTGCGACGCCCCGATGTGCTAGATTGACGGCGGAAGGCGTATGAGCCTTTTTCAGCATGAGCCGCTCGTCGGCGGCATTGGGCCGCAGAGGTCGACTCATTCTGAAACAGGCGGTACGCTCCATTGCCAGCAAGGAAGCCCCTATGGAGCAAGACCGCATCGCGGCGTGCCAGGAGGCAGTCGGCTACCAGTTCTGCGACACGGCGTGGCTGGAGAAGGCCCTCACCCACTCGTCCAACAGGTCGGACCTCGGCCTCAGCAACGAGCGGATGGAGTTCCTGGGCGACGCGATCCTGGGAATGGTCGTCTCCGAGTACCTGTTCAACACCTACAGGGGGCACACGGAGGGGGAGCTCACGGCGGTGAAGAGCATTGTGGTGAGCCAGCGGACCCTGGCCCGCCAGAGCCGCGCGCTCGGGCTCGACAAGTTCCTCTCGGTGGGACGGGGGATGAGCCGGGGGCGGCGGCTGCCGAACTCGGTGGTGGCGAACGTCTTCGAGGCACTCATCGCGGCGATCCACCTGGACCGCGGGCTCGAGGCGGCCCGGGAATTCGTCCTGCGCACCCTCGTGGCCGAAATCCAGGACGCCGAGACCACCAAGCAGCACAAGAACTCCAAGTCGGTCCTCCAGCAACTCGTCCAGCGCAAGCGCGGCTGCACGCCCACGTACCGCGTCATCGAGGAGTCGGGGCCGGACCACGCCAAGTCGTTCCGCGTCGTCACGGAGATCGAGGGGGCCGAGTTCGGCACCGGCTGGGGGCGGAACAAGAAGGAGGCCGAGCAGCACTCGGCCCGCGAAACCCTGGCCCTCGTGAAATCCCAGTGGGGCGCGGCGGACGGCGCGGCGGGGGAGGGCACGGCGGTGCCGCCAGAACCGCAGCAGACAACCCCGCAGCCACCGGGGCCACTGGGGCCACACCTCGACTTGGCACCGGGCGGCCGGGAGGGAGATGAAGAGGCGGCCCCCGTGGGCGGCCACGTGTCGAATGAGGATGTGACCCCATCATAGGTGCCAGCATGGAACAGGACCTGAACGCAAGAGTCGAGGACTATCGCCGCCGCATCAAGGCGCAGGCCGAGGTCACCCGCAAGCTCGAGGAACTCGTCCGCGGGCTCGAAGCCGGCCCGGCGGCAGAGGGCGGCGAGCAGACCCAGGCCCCGCTGCGGCGGGCCCGCGGCGAACTCGAGCGAAGCGAGCGGGACCTCAAGGCGCTCAAGCGCGAATACGCGTGCTTCCGCCTCCGCGAGGCGCTCGGCCCCGACGTGGGGCATGTGGAGGACGAGGTGTACGACGACGCCATCCTCACCGTCAGCAGCGGCCGCCTCACGCGCCACGAGGCTCGGAGGCCAAGCGACGGACCGATTGCCTTCCCCGCCTTCCGCACGCTCCTCCTTGCCGATCTGCCCCTGGGCCAGCTCGTGGACAACGAGGCCGCCGAGCGGAAGTCCCACGTCCTCTTCGACCCCCTCGAGGAGCAGACGAGCACCAAGAACATCCTCCGCCGCTGGGCCAGCCACCTCGCCGCGGACCCCTACGTCGCCAACATCCTCCGCTGCGCCGCGGACGCCACGGCCCGGTTCCGCGAGAGCCTCGAACAGTTCACCCGCACCCTCGAGGGGCTGCGGATCAACTACGAGCTCAAGCAGCGCAAGGTGGACCACCTGGCATTCGCCTTCGTGGGGCGCCTGCCCGCCCTCCAGGCCGCCAACTACTGGGAGAACATGGAACGCGCCTGCCCCGCCGAGGCAGGCCAGCTCATCGAGCACTTCTACAGCCTCGACGCGGCGCGTGCAGAACTGAAGCACCTCCGCGAGGAGCTCAACGGCCAGCTCCGCGCCCTCATGCGATGCTTCTTCCCCCGCTACGTCACCTGCGTCATGCAGCAGAGCAAGGCCCGACAGCACGGTCTGGGCCTCGCGCGCTTCCACCCGCGCCGCCTGTGCCGATACGCCCTCGAACAGATCGACCGCACCGACTTCCTCCTGCCGCGGGGCAGTGCCATGGAGATCGAGGTCCCCCGGATCCCCCGCGAGCTCGTGGCCTTCCGCAAGATCAAGTCGTACGCTCGCTACCGCCGGCAGCGCGACCGCGCCGACCTGGCCGATGCCCCCGCGGTAGAGGAGGACGCAGACCGCTCCCCCCGAGGCCGCTGATTGCCCCATGATCGCGTGAGCACTGCGTCGCATTGCTCCGGCCCGGTCAGAGCGGTTCCGGCGGCGAGGGGGGTTCGGGCCGAAGGGCGTCCACGGCGCGGACGAGGGCGGCGAGGAGGGCAGGAATGCCTTCGCCCGTAGCGGCGGAGACGGGGTAGACCTCGACGGGGAGGGCGGCGCGCAACTCCTCGATGGCGGCGCGGCCGTCCGGAAGGTCAACCTTGTTCGCAGCGACAATGTGCGGGCGCTCGGCGAGGGCGTGGCCGTAGAGGGCCAGCTCGTTGCGCAGCGTGCGATAGGCATCGGCCGGCGGCGTGCCGTCCACGCCGGCGGCGTCGAGGACGTGCAGGAGCACCCGCGTGCGCTCGATGTGGCGGAGGAACTCGGTGCCGAGGCCGTGGCCGTCGTGGGCGCCCTCGATGAGGCCGGGGATGTCGGCGACGACGAGGCGGCGGTAGCCGCCCACGTCGGCGATGCCCAGGCAGGGGAAGCGGGTGGTGAACGGGTAGTTGGCGACCTTGGGCCGGGCGTTCGACACGCGGGAGATGAGGGTGGACTTGCCCGCGTTGGGGAGGCCGACGAGGCCCACATCGGCCAGGAGCTTGAGCTCGAGGCGTAGCTTGCGCTCCTGGCCCGGCTCGCCGGGCTCGGCCTCGCGGGGCGCGCGGTTCGTGGGGCCGGCGAAGTGGCGGTTGCCGCGGCCCCCGCGGCCGCCCGCGGCGACGCACACCCGGTCGCCCGCCGTATCGAGGTCGCGGAGCAGCAGCCCTGTGGCCGTGTCGTAGACGAGGGTGCCGACGGGCACGCGCGCCTCGAGGGCCGGCGCGCTGGCGCCCGTCTTGTTCTTGCCCTGGCCGGGGCGGCCGTTCCCCGCGGCGGCCTCGTGGTGGAAGGTGAACTCGTAGAGGGTGTCAATCGCGGGGTCGGCCACGAGGAACACGCTTCCGCCGTCGCCGCCGTCGCCGCCGTCGGGGCCGCCGCGCGGGACGTATTTCTCCCTGCGGAAGCTCACGCAGCCCGGCCCGCCCTTGCCGCCCTTCACGTGGACGAATGCCTCGTCAATGAACATCGCGGCTCCGCGCAGCAGGGGTCAGCCTGGCAGGACGTGCACCTTGCGGCCGGCGCCGAACTGCACCCGCCCCTGCGCCTTGGCGAACAGCGAGTCGTCTCTGCCGCGCCCCACGTTGAGCCCGGCCTTGAAGTGGGTGCCGCACTGGCGGACGAGGATGGTGCCGGCCCCGACGAGTTGGCCGCCGAAGCGCTTGACGCCTCGGTTCTGGGGATTGCTGTCGCGGCCGTTCCGCGACGAGCCCTGTCCTTTCTTGTGCGCCATCTGGAAACTCCTTCACACAACAGGATGAATGGAGTGGGGAGGGATGCTCTCACGGTCATCCAACCATCCAGTCATCTATCTACCCCCCTTCCCACTGTCAGTTCGCCGCGATTCTCTCAATGGCCACGCGGGTGAGCTGCTGGCGGTGGCCTTGCTTGCGGCGATAGCCGCTGCGGCTCTTGAATTTGCCGACGACCACCTTGACGCCCTTCTTGTGGGCGATCACGGTGCCCACGACGCGGACGCCGGACACGATGGGGGCGCCGCAGCGCACGTCGGCGCCATCGCTGTAGAAGAGCACCCGCTCGAACTCCACCGGCTCGCCGGCGTCGTCCGACAACAGTTCGACCTCGATCGTGTCGCCGGGCGACACCTTGTACTGCTTGCCTCCCGTCTCGATGACCGCGTACATGGGGCTTCTCCTTCGCTCAGAGGGTGACCTTCTTGCCATCCTTCAGGTGCGAGACAACCTGGACCTGGCCGGGCCGGAAGTCCGGGCGGCCCAGGATGCGGACTCTCGAGTGCGCCTGGTCCTCCAGGCGCGCCAGCTCCTGGCGCTTGCCGTTGGAGAGTTGTTCGGCCACGTCGGGGTGGCTCGACACCTCCACGGCCTGCACGTCCTTCCTCGAGAGGGCCAGGCGGAGCTGGCGCATGACGTGGGGCACCATGCTCTGCACGCTCCGAACCAGGCCCGACCCGGTGCAGGTGGGGCAGCGGTCGTAGAGGGCCAGCTTGGTGCCCTGGCGCACCCGCTGGCGGGTGATCTGCATGAGGCCGAAGCGCGACATGCGCAGCACGCGGCTGCGGGCGCGGTCGCGCTTGAGCTCCGCGAGCATGGTCTTCTCGACCTCGCGGCGGTGCTTCTCGAGGCGCATGTCGATGAAGTCGATGACAATCACGCCGCCGAGGTCGCGCAGGCGGAGCTGTCGCGCCGCCTCGTGGGCCGCCTCGACGTTCGTGCGGAACGCCGTCTCCTCGATGTCCGACTCGTGGGTGTAGCGGCCCGAGTTGACGTCGATGGCCACGAGGGCCTCCGCCTGGTCAACGACGATGGAGCCGCCGCTCTTGAGCGGCACCACGTTGTGGAACGTGCGCTGGATCTCCCCCTCGACCTGGTAGTGGTCGAAGATCGGCGCGGCGCCGCGGTAGAGCTTCACCAGCTTCTGGTGGGTGGGCGAGACCATGCGCAGGAACTCCGAGACCTGGCGGCAGATCTCCTCGGAGTCGATCACGATCTCCGCGATGTCGGTCGCGAACACGTCGCGCATGCAGCGCAACACGAGGTCCGTCTCCTGGTAGACCAGCGTGGGGGGCTGGCTGGAGCGGATCCGCTCCTCGACGGCGGACCAGAGGCGGGTGAGGTAGCGGAGGTCGCGCTGGAGGTCGGCCTTGCGCGCGTTGGCCCCCGCCGTGCGCACGATGAAGCCCATGGTCTTCGGCAGCGCCAGCTCGTCGAGCAGCTTGCGCAGCCGGTCGCGCTCCGCCTCGTCGGAGATCTTGCGCGACACGCCGAAGTGGACGACCCCCGGCATCATCACGAGCGACCGGCCGGGGATGCTGATGTACGTGGTGACGCTCGGGCCCTTGTTGCCGATGGCCTCCTTGATGACCTGGACGACGACCTCCTGGCCCTTCTGGAGGAGGTCCTGGATCGGCGTGTCGTCCTTGCGCCGCTTCATGGTCGGGCTGTCGGTCGGCATCCAGTTCTCGGCGCTGCCGGCTTTCACGTCGGAGACGTGCAGGAAGGCGTTCTTCGGGAGCCCGGTGTCCACGAAGGCCGCCTGAATGCTCCGCTCGACGTTGACGACCCGGGCCTTGTAGATGTTGCCCAGGTACTGCTCGGTGGCCGTGGGCTGGAGGTAGAGCTCCTGGAGCACCTGGTCCTCCAGGATCGCGATCCGGCTCTCCTCCGGCTCGAGCGCGTTGATGACCATCCTACGCTGCATGCTCGTCGCCTTCTTGAAGCTTGGTTCCCGCGGTTCCGCTCTGGGGTCGGGACTGGGCAAGGGCCAGGTTCACCTGGGTGCGCCGCACGCGCGTGCGCGCGAGGGCCTCCGAGCCGCCTCCGAGCAGCTCGGCGAGCACCTCGCTCGCCCTCGGTGTGCCGCGGTCGGCCACGGCCAGCTCGAAGCGGAGCCGTCCGCCCTCGAGGCTCATCGCCCGCAGGGCCGGGCGGAGGTCCAGCTCCGTGCGTTCCGGGCCGCTCCCGCGCTGCACGACCACGGCGTCCCGGGCGAGGAAGCGGTCCACGTCGGCTGGCGTCAAGCCGCAGCCCTCGGGCAGCTCGGCCTCATAGACGACCGTTTCGACGCGCGGCCTCACCCCGTCGGGCAGCGTCGCGGCCGAGTTCAGGAGCAGGCCACCCGGCAACTGGGCCGCCAGCCGCTCCCTGGCTTCCGAGGCCGCGATGGGGGGCTCGAACTCGACCTCGAGCGCCTCCGCCTCGGCCTCCACGCCCACGGGCAGCGCGGCCAGGATGCCGAGCTTGGGGTGCGGGTTGAACCCCTGGGTCATGCGCACCGGCAGGCCCGCACGCCGCAGCGCCCGCTCGAAGAGCCGCATCAGGTCGCGGTGCGACAGGTACCTTGCTTCTCCCTTCTTGGCAAGGCGGAACAGGATGCGCGAAGAACTCATGCGATTCCCTGGTCTCCGTCGCCCCCCGAGGCGGGGTGCTCCAACGGTCGGGGCTCCCGCGCGGGAGCAGCCTAGGCGTCCCCGGGGACCACCTCCGCTGTAGCTTCCTTGAGGTACTGCAACGTCTCCTCGGGGTCCTCGAACGACAGCGCCCGGGCGGCCACCTCGCGCGCGCGGTCATAGTCCATGGAGCGGATGAGCTCCTTGACCTGCGGGAGGACGGCTGGGCTGACGCTGAACTCGGTGAGGCCAAGCCCGACGAGCAGAACGGCGAAGATCAGCTCGCCCGACATCTCGCCGCACATGGCCACGCGGGTCCCCTTGCGCCGCCCCACCTCGATCACGTCGCGAACCACGCGCAGAATTGCCGGGTGGGCCGGCTGGTAGAGCGCGGAGACGCACTCGTTGCCCCGGTCCACCGCGAGCGTGTACTGGACCAGGTCGTTGGTGCCGATGGAGAAGAAGTCCACCTCCTTGGCCAACAGGTCGGCGATCAGGGCGGCGCTGGGGACCTCGATCATGATGCCAAGCTGGACGTTGCGGTCGAAGGGGATGCCGGCCTCGTCGAGCTCTGCCATGGTCTCGTGGACGACGCGCTTGGCGAGTCGGACCTCGCGCAGGTCGGTGATCATGGGGAACAGGATGCTGGCTTTGGCGTCGGCCGAGGCCCGCAGGATGGCCCGCAACTGTGTGCGGAACAGGTCCATCCGCTGGAAGCACAGGCGAATGGAGCGGCAGCCGAGGAAGGGGTTCTTCTCGGTCGAGATGCCGCCGGGCTCGAGCTTGTCGCCGCCCATGTCGAACGTGCGAATCGTCAACGGGCGGCCAGCGAGGGCCTTGGCCACGTGGTGATAGGCCTCGAAGTGCTCCTCCTCGGTGGGCGGGCTGCCCTTCTCGAAGAAGAGGAATTCGGTGCGGTACAGGCCGACGCCCTCCGCCCCGCGCTGGAGCGCGACATCAACCTCCATGGGCGACTCGATGTTCGCGTACAGGTGCACGCGGTGGCCACCGGCCGTCTCGGCCGGCAGTTGGCGGATGCGGGCCAGCCGCACCTCGTGCTCGTGGAGGTTGCGGGCCTTCGCATGGTAGCGGTCGAGCGTCCGCGTGTCCGGGTTCACCACCACGTCGCCCGCCGTGCCGTCCACCACGAGCAGGTCGCCGGCCACCACGTCGGCCGTGAGCGAGCCGAGGCCGACGACGGCCGGGATGCCGAGCGCCCGCGCGATGATCGCCGTGTGCGACGTGCGGCCCCCCCCGTCGGTCGCCAGCGCCACCACCTTCGACTTGTCCAGCGTCACCGTCTGCGAAGGCGTCAGGTCGTGGGCCACGATGATGACATTCGACTCCAGGTGCCCGAGGTCCTCGCGCTTGAGGCCCTGGAGGTGGCGGTGGATCGCGTGCTCGATGTCGTAGAGGTCGCGGACGCGGTCCTTGAGGAACTCGGCGGCGAGGAAGACGCGCGCGTGCTTCTTGATGACGGAGGAGACGGCGAACTCGGCGGTGCAGCAGGAGTTCTCGATCGCATCGAGCATCTCGCGCCGCAGCTCGGGGTCCCGCAGCATCGAGATGTGCGCGTCGAAGATGCGGAGGTACTCGCCTCCCGCCTTCTCGGCGGCCAACTTCTGGATGGACTGGACTTCGGCGATGGCGTCCTCGACGCTCCGCTCGAAGCGCTCCTTTTCGGCAGGCACCTCGCTGGGGTGCAGCTTGCGGTGGGAGATCGGGAACTCGCGGGTGTCGAGGACCAGGGCCTCGGCAATCGCCACGCCCGGGGATGCCGCGATGCCCTTCTTCTCTACCATCCCTTGACTGCCTTTCCGGGGACCTCGGCTACATTTCGTCGAAGCCGCCGCGCACGAGGGCCACGAGGGCTTCGACCGCCTCCCGGGCGTCCTCGCCACAGGCCCGCACCACGAGCCTGGCCCCTTGCTCGGCCACCAGCGTGAGGACGTGGATCGTGCTCTTCGCGTTCACGCTCACGTCGTTGCGCCCGAGTGCGACCTGCGCCTTGAAGGCGCCGGCCGTCTTGGCGATGAGCATGGCCGGGCGCGCGTGAATCCCCTGGGGATTCGGCACCTCGACCTCCTCCTCGAGCCAAGTCGGGGTCGAGGCGCCGACGTTGGGCTGCGTTTGGAGCATTGCCGTCACGTGCGTCGTCCACTGGCTGGATCACCCCGCGGCCGGGGCCTCGTCCGAGTCGGCCTCGGGCTCCGGCTCGTCCGCGGCGGGCGGTTCCACGCCCACGTGCTCGCGCACCCGGCGGTCGCGGATCTTGTCCTTATGCTTTCGGAGCTGGGCCTCGACCTTGTCGAACGCCAACTCGATGGCCTCGTTGAGGTTCTGCGTCGTGGCGCGCGCCACCACCGGCGCGCCGTGGCTCACGTTAGCCACGATCTCCACCAGCCGGCGCTCCTTCTCGGCGTCCAGCGTCACATGCACCGTCAACACGCCGTCGAAGATCCGCCGGATGTGCTCGGCCTTCTGGGTCACCCGCTGATGAGTCTCGTCGGTCAGATGCATGTGGTGCGCGAATACCTGAATGGGCACGGAGCGCCTCCTGCGCGATCGGGGCAGACACAAGACTACAGGCCGCCCGGAGGCGGCCATGCCAGGTAGCCGTCGAGCGCATTATTTTACCGCGGGCGCTCTTTTCGATCAATGTTTTTTTTGCCTCCTCACTTGACACGAGGCGCCGAGCCGCTAAGATCATGCTCCCACGGACCGCTGTGGCCCCACACGTTCGAGGGCACGGTCGTGCACTGTCCCACCTTCGCCGAGTTCCAGCGGCTCGCGGGAGCCGCCAACGTGGTGCCGGTCTACCGCCAGCTCCTCGCCGACACGCTGACCCCCGTCTCCGCCTTCCAGAAGCTCAACGTCGGGGGCCACGGCTTCCTCCTCGAAAGCGTCACCGGCGGCGAGCGCATCGGCCGCTACTCTCTCCTCGGCGCCGAACCGAAGGCCATCCTCCGAGCGACCCGCAACACCGTGGAAACCGTGCGCGGCGGCCAGACGACACGACACGAGTCCGGCGACCCGCTTCGCGACATCGAGGAGCTGCTGGCCCTCAGCCGCCCGGTGCGGGTCCCTGGCCTCGACTGCTTCGCCGGCGGGGTCGTCGGCTACCTGGCCTACGACGTGGTGCGCTACGTCGAGAGCCTGCCCGGCGCGCCGCCCGACGACCGCGGCCTGCCCGACTACTATATGATGGCCTGCGACACCCTGGTCGTCTTCGACCACGTGTTCAAGACCATCAAGGTCGTCAGCAACGCGCGCCTCGACGACCGCTCGGCCCGCCAGGCCTACGACGAGGCCGTCGCGGCCATAGATGCGGTCGTCGAGAGACTCCGCACCCCCGTCACCACGCTCACCGACGACATTCGTCCCACCGGCGACATCACCCTCCACTACGACTCGAACATCTCCCAGGCCGACTACGAGGACGTTGTGCTCCGCTGCAAGGAGTACATCAAGGCAGGGGACATCATCCAGGTGGTCCCCTCCCAGCGCCTTGCCGTCGAGACCCATGCCCACCCGTTCGACGTCTACCGCACGTTGCGGGTGGTCAACCCGTCGCCGTACATGTTCTACCTGAAGCTTGGCGATCTCACGCTCGTGGGCGCGTCGCCCGAGGTGATGGTGAAGCTGGAGGGCGACAAGATCACGCTGCGCCCCATCGCGGGCACCCGCCGCCGCGGCGCCACGCCCGAGGAGGACGACGCGCTCGCCGCCGAGCTTCTCGCCGACCCCAAGGAGCGAGCCGAACACGTCATGCTCCTCGACCTCGGCCGCAACGACGTGGGCCGCGTGTCCCGCTACGGCACCGTCCACGTCACCGAGCAGATGGTCATCGAGCGCTACTCCCACGTGATGCACATCACCTCGAACGTGGAGGGGCGCCTCGACCGCGAGCGCTACACGCCGTTCGACGTCCTGCGGGCCTGCCTGCCGGCAGGGACGGTGTCCGGCGCGCCCAAGGTGCGGGCGATGGAGATCATAGACGAGATGGAGCGGACGCGTCGCGGCCCCTACGCCGGCGCCGTGGGCGCCATTGACTACTTCGGGGATATCAACACCTGCATCACCCTCCGCACGATCGTCTTCCACGGCGGCAAGGCATACGTCCAGGCCGGGGGCGGCATCGTGGCCGACTCGGTCCCTGCCCTCGAGTACGAGGAAACGATCAGCAAGGCCAGGGCGCTCCTCCGCGCCATCGAGGTGGCGGAGCAGCAGATCACCAGGGGAGCAAGCGAGTAGCGGCCCGGCCCCCTCTCACCGTTCCAGCAGCGTCTCGTACAGCTCCGCCATCTGCCGCAGGAACCGTTCCTCGGTGAACTCGGCCGCCACCCGTGCGCGGGCGGCTTCCCCCATACCGGCCCGACACGCCTCGTCCGCCAGGAGCTTCAGCGCGTAGTTTGCGAACGCCGAAACGTCGCCGACCGGCGCCAGGAACCCGCTGCGGCCGTGCTCGATGACATCCACGTTCCCCGTCACCCGCGAGGCGACCACGGGGACCCGCTGGGCCATCGCCTCCAGGAGCGAGTAGGGCAGCCCCTCATAGAGCGAGGGGAGAATCACAACGTCAACGGCAGCAACGAGTTCCGCCGCGTCCGGCCTCTCGCCGAGCAGCCGCAGGGGGAGGTCCGGCGCCCAGGGGACCGCCCCCGCGGGGGCCTGGCCGCCGAAGGCGACTCGCCAGGCGGCCTCGGAGATCCTGGGCCGCAGCCCCCGCACATAGCGCGAGTTGTCCGCCGCCCCGACGAGCAACAGGCGCGCCTCGGGCAGGGCACGGGTCAGCTCCCGCGCGACCGACAGAAATGTCTGCACGTCCTTCTGCGGGGCGAGGCGCCCGACGAGGGCCACGACGCGGTCAGCATCACGTAACCCCAGTTCCGCGCGGAACTTGCGGCGCGCGGCGGCGGGCTCGCGTTCGGGCAATCTGATGCCGTTGGGAATCACCACAAGCCGATGGGAGGGCCCCAGCCCCGCGCGCTCGGCGACCTCGCGCTGGCTGGCCGACACGAGCACCAGCCGGTCCGCCCATCGGGCCGCCAGCCGCTCCAGCACCTTGTAGAGGGGGGCCAGCACCGTGTCGTGCCGCTCGAACGGGAACGTGTGCGGCGTGTGGACGACGGCGGGCACCCCAGCCCTCCGGGCCGCCAGGCGCCCAAGGAACCCCGCCTTCGAGGCGTGGGTGTGCACGAGGTCGTAGCGCTCCGTACGCATCAGGCGGCACAGCGTCCTGAGCGCCGCGAAGTCCGACAGTGGGGCAGGGCGCCGCAGCATCCGCACCGTGGACACCCGGACCCCCTCGGCGCGCAAGGCGTCCAGCTCCGGGCTTACGCTCTGGTCCCGCTCGACCGAGCAGGCCAGGTGCATGTCGAACCGCGCGCGGTCCAGGCCACGGAGGAGTTGGAGCACGTGCTTGCGCGCCCCTCCGACGTTGGCCTCCAGAACCTCGAGCACCTTGATGCGCGCCATCGCAGCCCCTCGCCGTCCGGAAACGCCTTGGCCGTGACCTCCGCCGAATCGTAGCACAACCCCTGTGCCGCCGCAAGCCATGACCGCCCGGGCGGCCCCGCACGGCGGGTACCACCTTCACAGAGCGTGGCCCGCTGTCCCGTCGAGCGTTCCCACAAAGGCGACGCGCGATGGAGCCGTGGCAACGTAGGTCTCTTCCTGGCAAGGACTTGCCCGCCGCGGGCACAGGAAATGCGCCGTCGCTGAGGAGCATGGCACGCGAATTGCACGATTCCCGATCTACAGCGGGCGGGGGGATTGGCCACGAATCCCTTCCTGGAAGGAGACCGGGCATGAACCCCAGCTCGCAGGGGCACCGTAGAGCATTCGTCCTCGTCGAAATCCTCGCCGTCACCGCTGTTCTCGCCATCCTTATGGGCCTCGGCTACAGCGTCTACCGAGGCAGCCGCCTTGCCGCGCGTGTTGCCTTGGCACAGAACAACCTCAAGCAGATCGGCACCGCGTTGGACCTGTACTTCCACAAGTATGGCTGCTACCCACCATACGGGTCTTATCTTTCGGATGTTCTGCTGCCGTTCGTCGGGGACACCGAAGTGTTCGGCAACCCATTGATGCCAGAGGAATTCCCCGGCCAAACCGTCAACTCGCTGTACTTTCCCCCAACCCTTGACGAGGCCGACGGCGGCAAGTACTACATTACAGCCTTCGTGTCGGACGACGGGCAGACAGCAGTTGTGCTGAACACGGGTCTGAGCATCGAGAAGCCGGATGGCCTGTCCTTCAACCCCACCAATGCCGGTGACATCATTCACGCTATCACAGGTGAAACAGTCATCTCGGGGATCGTCAACGTAGACCCACGGAACAACCCTGACTCCGAATTGACCCTCTGCCTGCCCGGTGGCCGGATCATTACACGCACCACGCTCCACTCATCGCGAGGCGAGTTGGGCTTCAATGGTGCCGTCGAGTGGGTTCGCTTCGGTCCGAAGGGCACGGGCCAGCAGAACGGCATTGAGGTGAACGGGGCGTTCATGCCCTTGTACAATAGCACCAGCTATACAATCAGCGCGTTGGCCAAGGGCAGGATGCGCATCCGGGTCTGGAACGAGGTGCCTGTGATGGAGAGGACGAAGAGGAAGGTTAACAGCAGTGTGGATATGGGAGAGTGGTACTTCGACGTCCTGACCATCGGCGGACAGATTGGATCCAACAAGTGAGCGCCGGTAGTGCTCCAGGTTGCTCGTGACGGGTTGGGAGAGGCATGGCGGGACAGGGGGTGTGTACTGTTTGACACAGCCGGCTGGAGGCCGTGAAGTGTAAGTTTCTGGCCCCGCATTGCGGGTTTCGCCCACCAACCGTGCTGGCGGCGAGGGGGAGCCGCGGGCGCGCGCGCGGATGCTCCCTCAGAGCGAGTGATGCATAAGGGTAACTCAGGCAATGGGTTACGCACGGCGGCATAAATCCGGAAAGATCCCTTGCTTTGGCGGCATGACGTTTGCTATAATGTTTCCCGGAAACGGAGTGCGGTGCGAGAGAAGCCTTGGCTGCAAAGGAGACGGGCGATGCGGCGGGGAACAGGGAAGACGCGCAGTGCGTTCGTTGCCATCGAATTGCTGGTCGTCGTCGCGGTCATAGCCGTGCTCCTGGGGCTCGGCTATAGCGTCTACCGGGGAGCACGCCTGTCGGCCCGCGTGGCCACGGCGGAATCCAATCTGAAGCAAATCGGCACGGCCCTCGACCTCTTCTTCCAGAGATACGGCACCTACCCGCCGCAGGGGGTAGACTTGGTTGACGTGCTCAAGCCGTTCCTGGTGAATGCCGAAGTGTTGAGCAACCCGCTGATGGACGAGGAGACGCTGGGCCAGACGCTCAGTGACCTCTACGTCGAGCCGACGGGCGACAAGGTTGACAGGCCCAACATATATGTCACCGCCTTTGCCTCCGACAACGGGTCCACGGTGGTCGTGCTGAAGAGCAACGGCGTCGTAGAGCGGCTCGACGGCCTGTCGTTCGACCCGACCGACGCCGCGGCCCTGGTGAGCATGCTCGTCAGCGGCGGAAACACCACTGAGACCGGCGATACGACCACGGAGGAAGGCCCCGGCACGGACACGCTGGACGGCGAGATCAACCTCAACCCCAGCAACTCGGACGACTTCGATTTCGAGATGTATGACAACACGGACCCGGGGGAGTTGATCGTCGACCGCGAGGCGCTGTTGGCCTCCGATGGTGGCTACACATTCGACTACGACCCTGAGGATGAGGAGTGCAAGACGCCTGGAAACATCCGCTTCAAGCCGAAGGGGAACGGCAACCAGAACCGGCTCATCCTCAATGGTAAACAGTACAACCTTCGCAACGGCGTCGTCTACGTCCTCAAGTTCTACATCGGCGTGGGCACTGACAGGAAGGAATACACCGTCCGGGTCTACAACAAGGGCACCAATGGGGCCGCGATGGGCCGGTGGTGGATGCAGATCAAGACCCCCAAGAAGGGCGCGGACCTCTTCATTCAGATGGGTGACGAGCTGATACCGGCCGGTCACTGACCCTCGTGGAGGGCAGGTGACACAGGCACTGCTCCTCCGTGTGACCCGCGGCACGCCGACCCTTGACAAGGGCCGGCGTGCTGTCATGATAGGGGCAGGCCGTCGGGATACCCCACTCTCCCTCTCGCGCAAAGCCTCGACATGCCAACCGGTGTAGTCATCCGTCTCGACACTGCGTCCTGCATCGCCCGGTGCGAGGGGCGCGACGTTCGCTGCGCCTTCCCCGGCAAGTGGCGCCTCTCGCGACGGCACCAGACCCGTCCCATCGCGGTCGGCGACCGCGTTCAGCTCGCGCTCCAGCCGACGGGGGAGGGCGTGCTCGAGGGGATCGAGCCTCGGCGTGGCGGCAAGCTCTCCCGAAAGGCCGCGGGAAACAGGGACGTCGAGCAGGTCGTCGCCGCCAACGTGGACCAGCTCGTGATCGTCGCCGCCGCAGCGAAGCCGCCGCTCAACCGCGGCCTCCTCGACCGCCTCGCCGTCTCGGCCGAGCACGGCGACTTGGACGCCGTGGTGTGCCTGAACAAGATCGACCTGGCCCAGCCCGGGGAGTTCGAGGGCCTGCTCGCCGTGTATCGGCGGCTCGGCTACACGGCCCTGGCTACCAGCGCCGTGAGGGGGGAGGGGCTGGATGAGCTCCGCCACGTGCTCACCGACAAGATTTCGGTGTTCTCGGGCGCTTCGGGCGTGGGCAAGTCGGCGCTCCTGAATGCGATGCAGCCCGGGCTCAAGCTGCGCGTGGGCGAGGTGAGCGCCGCCACGGGCAAGGGGCGCCACACGACCAGCGCCGTCTCGCTCCTGCCCCTCGACTTCGGCGGCTTCGTGGTGGACACGCCCGGCGTTCGCGAGTTCGCCCTCTACGACCTCGAGCGCGACGAGTTGCAGCACTGCTTCCCCGAGATGCGCGAGCGCTTCGGCCAGTGCCGCTTCGCCGACTGCTCTCACACCCACGAGCCCGACTGCGCGGTCGTCGCCGCCGTGCACGCGGGCGGCATTGACCCCGCCCGCTACGAGAGCTACTGCCGCATCTACGAGAGCCTGCCCGTCCCCGACCCCGCACGACCGAGGAGGTGATCCCGACCGTGGCTGCCGCAGACCATCGCACCAGGGGGGTCGTCTTCGACCTCGACGGCGTGCTCGTGGACAGCGAGGGCCTGCACGTCGAGGCCTGGCGCCGCGTGTTCGCGCAGCACGGCCTGGAGGCGACCGACGCCGAGCTCGCCCAGGGGGTCGGGATGTCGGACGTGGATTGGCTCGTGTGGCTGGCCGCGCGCCGCGGCCTGACGGCCGACATCGCCGCGCTCCGGGAGGCGAAACGCGGGGTGTTCCAGGCCCTCCTCGAGGCAGACGCACGGCCCTTCCCTGGAGTGGTGGACCTGGTGCGGACGCTTCACCTCGGGTTCCGCCTTGGCGTGGCCTCGAACTCGTGGCGCCTGAACATCGAGACCGCACTCGGCGCCTTGGGCGTCCGCGACGCCTTCGATGCTATCGTGGGGGCGGAGGACGTTACGCATCACAAGCCGCATCCTGAGGCATACCAACGAGTTGCGGCCAGGCTTGGGCTGCCGCCTGCCGCCTGCTGGGTCATCGAGGACTCGTCGCTGGGCATTCAGGCCGCGAAGGCGGCCGGCATGCGTTGCATAGGAGTCACCAACTCTTTGCCGGCTGAACGCCTGGCCCGGGCCGACCTCGTCGTGAGCACCCTGGAGGACGCCGAGTTGATTCTGAGGTTCGTGAGCGGGCAGGTAGAGCAGGGAAACGGTCAGCGCCGCTTCGTGCACACGAAGCCGGTGAGTTCCTTCACATAGGTTGGCTCGAACCGCACGTTGGTGAGCCGCTCGGCGACCCCCTCGTGGATGCCTCTCTGCCCCCGGCGCGAGTGGGGTTCACCCACGTAGTGGTACAGCTTGCCCGTCGCCGTCAGCACCCGGCTGAGCTCGAAGTAGAAGTCGCGCCCATACAGCTCCCCAGCACGCGAAATGTGCGGCGGGTCGTGAACCACCGCGTCGAACGACCCCGACGGCTGCCCGCCCAGATACGCCGTGACGTCCTCGGGAATCACGTCAATCCGGCTGTCGAAGAAATAATCTTCCGACCACGGGTTCAGCCGGGCCATCTCCAACACGTCCAGATCGTGCTCGATGGACACCACGCGCTCCGCGCCCAGGCGTGCCGCCCAGATCGCCGTGTAGCCCAGCCCGCCACAGGAATCCAGAACCCGGTCGCCGGCACGGACCACCGTGCGGACAATCGCCTCGGCCTGCGCATAGGGACAGCAGCCCTCGGTCCGGTGCATCTTCACCCCGCTGATCTCGAGGGTGGGAGCCGACTCGGTGGCCATGAGCTTGTAGTAGTAGAACTGCCCCCGCCGTTCCACCGGCGCCGTATCCCCCTTGTCCACCAAAAACACGCGCAGGCCCTTGCGGAGCAGGGATTGGAGTTTCTTGAGGGCCAGGTCGGCCCCATCGGGCAAGCGGACGCTGGTGGGGGTGATGTGGACGACGGATCGCGTGCGGTTGAGGTCGAGCGAAACGATAACCTTGTTCTCGCGGTGCCGGCGCGCGGCGAGAAGGGCACGGGCCACGTCGGACGTCAGGTACATCCGCTGGCTGGGTCCGAGCGCCGGTTCGCCCATTGGGTAGCTGCTCATTACCCTCTCAGCACAAGTCCTGGTGTTGTTCGGGTGTCGCTCGCAGCCACGCGCGCGGCTCGCCCCGCCTCGCGGCGCCCCGCGCCCCGTTCTCCCCTTCACTATAGCAGCGCCGGGCGGGAAAGTCAACGACCCGATTGACTCTCGCCCACGCTCGTGGTATACCACTGCAACGCGGAGCACCAACGCCCATGTCTCCCACAGCCCGAAAAGCCACGGTCGCGCCCGCCACGACCCCCTCGCCCAGGGACGCCGCGCCCCCCGAACAGGCCGACACCGAGAGGATCCAGTCCCTCGCGAGCATGAGCGACGAGGACCTCGGCACGAGCGAGGAGGACGTCAAGATCCGCTTCGTCGTCCCCCTCCTCGAGGCCCTCGGCCACAGCCGCATGCGCTTCGAGCACGCCCAGACCGACATCGTGCTCGCCGACGGCCTGCCCCGCGGCTCGCACGTGGTCGTCGAAACCAAGCGCCCCGACATCAACCTCGACCTCCACCTCGCCCGTCTGCACATGTACGCCATCGCCGAGCGCTCGCTCCTCGCGCTCCTCACCAACGGCTGCCAGCTCCGCATCTACGCCCCGTTCTGGAACCACGCCCCCTCGTTCGCCGAGACCCTCCTGTGGGAGTTCGAGCGCGCCGACCTCACCCGCGAGCACCACGTCAACTCCCTCGTCTCCGTCCTCTCCCGCAACGCGCTGGCCACCGGCTGGGCGCGGGCCGCCATGCTCCAGCAACAGTCCGTCATCGAGGCCACCTGGGCCGCCGCCGAGAAGGTCCGCCAGCAGTTCCGACAGCAGCGGACGGACATCGAGGAACGCCTCCTCGAAATCGAGCGCCTCCACACCGAGCTCGACGCCGAGCGCGACCGCCTCCTCGACGACACCCGCCACCTCGCACCCCGCGAACGCGAGAAGCTTCGCCGACTCTTCCGCACCCGCGCCGTCCCCATCATCCCCACCAGCGACTTCGGCTTCCTCCTATCCTCCTCGCCCGTCGTCCCTCGTCCTCGATCTTCCTCCTTGGCCGGCGCCCGCCGCACCCCAGCCGCCCGCGAATCATCGCCCCCCGTCCTCCGCCGCTGGACGCGTCTCGACCTTCACGCCCGTGCCACGCCCAAGCAGAAGCGCGTCTTCGCCGCCTTCGTCCGGCTTGGCCGCCGTACCGCCGACGCCAGCGAGCTCGCCCGCCGCACGGACCTCTCCGCCGAGTCCATCCCCAGCGTCCTCGCGAAATTCATCGGCGGCGCCGCGAAACTTGATCGCGAGCCGCTCATGCAAGTCGAGATTCGAGGACGAGTGAAAGGGGAGGGGAGGTCCTACAGCATCCTCCCCCGCTACTGGCCGCTCATCCGTCGCCTCTACGCCAAGGCCGCCCGCTGAGCCCCGCAGCGCACGCCAAGATAAGAGGCTCACCACAGAGGACCCATCGCGGCCTTCGGCCGCAGCCAAAGTCGGCACTCGGCAGTCGGCAGTCGGCAGTCAAGAATCGTCGTCGTCCTCGACTCGCTTCCTCGCGCCCGGGCTGTCCTCCGTGTTCTCCGTGTCTCCGTGGTGCGCCTTCACGACGAACGCGGTCACGCTCGCAGCCCGGCAGAGGCCGGATTTCTGTTGCATGCGCGTGGGGGGCTTGCTAGAATACCGCAACGCAGCCAGAGTTGGATGAATGGATGCGTGGATGAATGGCAGATCCCAAGATTCTGGCAATCATCCACCCATCCAATCATCCAGTCATCCCGTTCCTCACTAGGAGACCCCGTTGTGGTGCTGAAGCGCTTCGAGGGGGCATGGACGGCGCTCGTGACGCCGTTCACGCCGCACGATAGGGTGTCCCGGGCGGAGTTCGAGCGGCTGGTCGAGTTCCAGGTAGGGCAGGGGATCACGGGCCTGGTGCCGACTGGAACGACGGGCGAATCCCCCACGCTGACCTGGCCAGAGCATAACCACGTGATCGAGGCGACCGTGCGGTTGTCGCGTGGGAAGTGCTTCGTGCTGGCAGGGACGGGGTCGAACTCCACCGACGAGGCGCTGCGGGGCTCGCACCACGCGATGGAGGCGGGGGCCGAGGGTGTGCTGCTGGTGGATTGCTATTACAACGGGCCGTCGAGCCTGGAGCTGCGGCGCGAGTACCACGGGGTCATCGCGGCCGCGTGCCCCGAGGCGATGATCGTGCCCTACATCATCCCGGGGCGCACGGGCTGCGCGATGTCGCCCGAGGACCTGGCGATCCTGGCCCAGGAGCACCCCAACGTGCGGGCGGTGAAGGAGGCGACGGGCGACCTCAAGCGCATGGCCCACACGCGGTCGCTCGTGGGCAAGGGGTTCGATATCATGTCGGGCGACGACAATCTGACACCGACGATGATGACGGACCCCGCGATCCGGGCGAGCGGGGTGATTTCCGTGGTGTCGAACGTCGTGCCCGCGGCCGTGCAGGCGATGGCGCGGGCGTTCCGCCGCGGCCGGGTCAAGGAGGGCGAGCGGCTGGCGAAGGCCCTCGAGCCCCTGTTCAACATCGTGACGGTGAGCGTGGACGACACGCGGACGCTGGGCGGAAAAAGACACCCGCTGTCTTTTGCCGTGCGCGACAAGTTCCGGAACCCGCAGGCGATCAAGACGCTCATGCGTGGGCTGGGGATGATCAAAAGCGGGTGCCGCCGGCCGCTGGGGCACATGACGGCGGCGGGCGTGGCCGTCGTGCGCGAGGCCGCGCGGGCCGTGTGGACGGCGAGCCCCGAGCTCTTTGCCCCCATCGAATCCGCCTTCGGCGTCTGCCTCGACGCCCGGTTGGCCGACGATGCGTTGTGGGCGTCGCTGGCGTACCAGGCCGAATGACCGAGGAGGATGCGCGACCGCGAATCGCGCGAACCTCCGCGAATCAGGTTCTCGTCCACAGATTCGCACAGATTTCCACAGACAGTGAGAGAGGGCCGGTTGAGCTTGAAGCCCAATCCCGGCCCCTCTTGATCTGACCCAATCTGTGTCCATCTGTGGACCACGCTTCTTCCGCGCCCGAACACCGATCGTTGGCCCGCGAATCGCGCGAATCTCCGCGAATCAGGGCAGGAAGAGTCTCACGCAGAGCCAGCAGAGGGGGGCAGAGAGAGCCAGCAGAGAAGAACCGGCCAGGGAAACACCAGGGGCACAAGACCGTGCGTCAGCCTGTCGGAGTGCGGCGGCTCGACGCCGCTTTTCAAAGACCTTGGGGTCAGCGCCTCACTCCGGACAGCATGAGAAGCGGCGTCAGGCCGCCGCACTCCCAAGGGCTCACGCCCGTGTCCCGACTGCTCATGGCTCGCTTCGCCGCGCTGCCTGTTCGTAGTCCCGCCTTCAGGCGGTCTTTCCTCCCCCATTCCCCTGCCGCTCCTTCCCTCCGTCGCCGTAATCGCGTAAGGTGACCCCGGAACGACCTCAGGCCCTAACGATGCTCCAGCGCCGGGCACCTCGTCTAGGTGGGCATGGGGAAGCCCATCCTGTCAAGACGAGACCGGATCGCGCCCGGCTGCCGCTGTATCTGAGCGGCCAGTTCCCTGATCGAACTCCCGCGGGCGGCAAGCTCTCTCAAGTGGGCCTCCTCCTCGGGGGTCCACTTCTCGTAGGCGCGGGGGTAGTTACGCCGGATCGAGGCGAGATCATAGGACTTCTGGGCCACGTCTGTCGGCCTCTGTTCGGCACGAGTCTTGCGCAGCACCTGCATGGCGGCTCGGGCTGCGCGCCGGAAGCCCAGGAGATGGTCCTCGAAGACCATGATCATCCCTCTCACTCTGGGCTCTTCGTCGACCTGCTGGACTTCCTTGATCACGAGGTACTTGGCGCCCGTGCTTGCCCTGCGGACTTCGAACTCGTAGACCCTGCTCCCCGCTTCCAGGCTGTGGTAGAAGAGCGGCTTCTCGTCCACTTGCTTGCTCCTCGCGTCTTGCTGGTCCCGAAGCTCTTGCTTCGCAACGCCAGTCGTGTGGCTCAGGCCATCGTGCGTTTCACCGCCGGAAGTGCCCCTTGAAGACGGTGTTCAGCAGGACGAGCGTGAGGACTGGGTATCCGAAATCCACCGCTGGATTAACAAACCACAATGCCCACCCAAGTTGACCTGCGAGCGGGCCTGACAGGGCGCGGAGAACTGCTCCTGCCAGGGCAACCACAGCGTATGCATGCGCCAGGCCGTACCCGTACGACCGCTTGCGGCGGAGGTAGCCAACGCCCGAGATGGTCAGCAACGTGGCACAGAGGGCGGCAAAGAGCGCCCAGAGCGCAGCCACGGCACCGAAGCGCGACAACTCCCTTGAGGAGCCGCCAAGCAGGAAACTCAGCCGGGTGACTTGGAGGAGACCCCCGGCGATCGACAGTTCCACAATAGCAATCATGAAGTTGAAGACGGCAAGCACAACCAGACCCCAGTGGGGCGGGGCGACAACCTGTCGGGGGAAGGCTGGGGGAGATACGTCCCGTGACAGGCCTTGGCCGGCTGCGGGAGGCGGCGGGGGCGGGCAAGAAAGGGCTGGGAACAAGTCGGCAAGCTCAGGCGCGCTCCCCGCCGGAACCCACCCCGCCATGCCCTCTCGCCAAACCTGCGTGTCAGTCCGGAACTGTGACGCCCGGCAGAGGGTGCCCAGTTCGGCCTTGGAGAAGGGTCCGCTTTGGTTCCCTGCCAGCATCACGTGCCAGGCGGGTCCTGCCGTCTGTGCCGGTTCCCACGGCGCTGCTGCCGGCAGCTCCACATGCAGGACGCCCCCGCACCCAGGGCAGCGGAACCGCTTGACCCCGGTCGCCAGCTTGACCCTGGAGCGCTTGCCGCACGTTGGGCACGAGACAACCGTTGCCACAGCCGACGCTCCGCTTTCCCTGCGACGAGAGGAATACCGATCCCTCACACCAGCTTCATCGCTCTCTGTTGCCCAAGCATCTCCTTGACGGTGAGGGCGACGATGGCTTTGCCGGAGTGGTAGGGCGTGCATACCTGCACGCGGGACGCTGCTTCCCCCGAAGCCCGTGTGCAAGTATGCACACCCTACCGCTGCGCCCTGCCTTCTCATCTTGCCTCTGTGGTTCCCCGTGCCCTCTGTGGTAAGACTTCCTCGTAGTTGCGGTTGGGGTTGAAGGGCGGGTCTATGTAGATGAGGTCCACGCAGGCGTCGCGGAGCTTGCGCAGTTGCTCCAGGTTGTCGCCGCAGTAGATGACGCGGGTGTCCACGAGGGACGACGGTTTGCCTGTCGAGGGGGCTTGGGGCATACTGCCTCCCAGAGAAACAGGGATTCTGTCTGCTCTCCCAGGAAATACGCTCTGGCGGGGCGGTTGTCAAGCCGATTCTCGTGCCCATCCGCGAAATCCGCGGTGAGAGCGGTTCGGGTCTTCTCTGTGTCCCTCAGTGGCCTCTGTGGTGAGTTTGCCGGTTCTGCTTCCGCGTCCTTTCGCGTGCCCTCGGCGGAGTTTACCCTGAGCGAAGTCGAAGGGCTCGGGCCAAGGTTTCGCGGGCAGGCGGTTCTCATCCGTGCCCATCCGTCCAATCCGCCGGTTTCATTTCGCGCCCTTTCGCGTGTTTCGCGGGCAGCAGGTTCTCATCCGTGCCCATCCGTGCGATCCGTGGTGAGAGAGGATTCGAGGACGAGGACGATTCCTGGCTGTCGTCTGCCGTCTGTCCTCTGTCGTCTTTCGTTGCGGCTGGCCGCTCTGTGCTACAAACCCGCAGAACCTTGTTTTTCTGCAAGAAATCCGGGGCAGGAGGAGTCGAGGACGAGGACGACGACGACGACGAGGACGATTGCAGACTGTCCACTGTCCACTGTCTACTGTCCACTCTCCTCTCTGGTTGCGGCTCGCCGCTCTGTGTCCCTCAGTGGCCTCTGTGGTGGACCTCTGCCGGGCTTCCGCAAGGGGCGATTGCTGTTGCATCGGCGCGACGCGGTTGCTAGAATACCCCAAGGCGAGGCAAAGGGAGTGGGCGTCGCTGGCGTGTCCAGCCGCGTGAGCGGGGCGAGTGTCTCGCCGTGGCGGCTGGGTCGTGTTGAGTGGGGCAGGGAAGGGGACAGGGTGTGAATCGCTACGTGCGTTGTCTCGTGGTGGCCGCCCTTGCCGTGGGGTGCGCGGCGTGCGACCAGCAGGCGCGGCGAGTCCTCGGCGTCGGCGCGCCGCAGGACGTGACGGAGGGGCAGCAGGTCGAGGTGACGATCACGATCAGCAACGTGGAGGCGGAGCCGATCATTCCGCTGGCGCTGAGCCTGTACGTGCGGCCGGACCCGATGGCGTACCTGGTCGCGCGGCGGGTGCTGGGCGAGGTGGAATACTACAAGGCGCTCCAGGCGACCGAGGTGAGGCATCTGGCGACGCTGGACCGCATCGAGGCGCAGCACGTGCGCGACGCGGGCGAGTGGCGGCGGGTGCCCGACTCGCGGTTCCTGCACCCGCGCGTTCTGCTGCCGGGGCAGACGATTGCGGAGACGTTTTCGTTCCAGGCGATGGAGTCGCACCGCCGGCTGCTCTACTGCGACCTCTACTACCTGCCGTGGGCCGCGGCCCGCGAGCGCGTGTTCTCGCGCCAGAGGCCGCTGGTCGTCCCGGACGATGCTGACCGCTACACCGAGGTCTACACTCGCGTGGGCGAGGGGGGGCTCGACGATCCCGATCCGCAGCCGGGCAACTACCTCTTGTACCGTCCCGCGCGCATCCACGATCGCGCGCCCGATCTCTTGACGCGGCAAGTAGAGCTCCAGGTGCGCCCTCAGAAGTTCACCTATCGCCAGGCGGCTCGCAGAGCCAGATTGGGGGCCCGGACGTACTGCTATTTCTCGGGCGCGGCGGCCTGGGTGTTCGACTACGCCGATGATGGCACTTGGTTCGTCGCATCTGACGCCGTGACCCGGCTCAAGGGCAACTACGCCGAGCTCGTGAATGACCTCGAACGCCGTCACGCCACAGTCATCACGCTCGCAGCTCCTCGCCAGCCCGAAGACAGGTTTCGGTCGCATCTCGAGAAGGCCGCCTTCTGCGACCCCACAGCCACGGGACCGAACGCCGTGGCGACTATCCCTGTCGAGAGCCTACTGCCCATCCTCGAGCAAGCCGAGTCGCTCGGCTACCGCGTCGAATCCACCACCTGGAAGCCGATGCCGTAGCCGGCCCTCATCGCGACCTCAGCTTTTTCCAGGCACGGGTGTATGCGGGACGTCTGATAATGTCTCTTATGTGTTCTGAGTGACTTTTCACGAAGACGCATCTCGCTGTCACTCTATCACTACCAGGGCTTGGGTGGCTTCCTCGGGCGGACTACATTAGATCGTGCATGGGCACGTGCGCCAGCGGGTGTCTCAGGAGGGCGCAGGAGGTGAAGCGCCTAGCCAAGGAGTGCCACGGGCGGAATCGGGAAGAGGTGAGTCCGCTCTGTGTGGCGTGAAGGAGTGGGGTTGCGCGCCTTGGGTCACCGTGGCCAGGAGCAGGGCGGCGACGCGTTCCTTCAGGTTCCGCACGGGACGGATCCGCCAGTCCCCTCTCACGGGGCTGGGTTGGCCGGCTCGGCGGCCTTTGCCCGGGCGTCGTCCGTCGCGTCCTTGACGGCTGCCTGGAAACGGCCGAGGAGTTCCTTGCCGACCGCGTTAGCGAAGGAGTCCCGGACGGCTGCCTGAGCCCTGGCCTTCAGTGTGTCCTGCTCGATCTCCTTGAGGCGTGTGACGACCATGCCCTGGGCCTGGAGCTTGGCTGGCAGGGCTTGATCGGCGTCGGCAACGAGTTGGCGCTCGAACTGCATGGCCTCGCGGGCGCAGTCGCGCAGCGTCTTCTGGTCGGCCCCCGGCAGAGAGTACCAGAGGTCGCGGTTGACGCAGAGGACGATGGGGTCGTAGACGAAGTTGCAGAGGGTGATGTGCTTCTGGACAGTGTGGAGCCTTGCGGCGTGGATGGCGGACAGGGGGCTTTCCTGCCCGTCGGCGCCGCCCGCGGCGCCGCCGCGTTCGAGGGCCAGGTAGAGGTCGCCGAGGTCCATCTGGTGCGTGCTGGTGCTGGCGCCGAAGGCCTCGAAGAGTCCGGGCGGGAGCCCCTGGGCGATGCGAATCCTGAGGCCCTTCAGGTCGTCGGGGGCGCGGATGGGTCGCACGCTGTTGGTGATCTGGTGGAAGCCGTTGGCGCCGTAGGCGAGGCCGACGAGGTTGTGGTCCCTGAGGAGCTCGAGCATCTCGTCGCCCAGGGGGCCGTCGCACACGGCGTTCGCCGTGGTGTGGTCGGGGAACAGCCAGGGGAAGCAGAACACGGTCCATCGCGGGTCCACGGTCGAGAGGAGGATGGTGGACTCGAGGGAGGCCTCGAGCTTGCCCTGCTGGACCATTTGGAGCTCGCTGGTCTGGCTGCGGCCGGAGCGGGTGGCATTGGGGACGACCTCGACGGCGTAGCGCCGCTTGGTCCGGGCCTCCACGAGCTCCTTCCACTTCAGCGCGCCCTGGTACCACTCGGAGGTGTCGCCGAGGATGAGGCTGAGGCGGATGCGCCTCGGGCCGGCGCGCTCGTCGCACGCGAGGGGGGCCAGGGTGAGCAGCGCGACTGCGCCCACTGCGACGAGCAGGCGCCTTCCCGGTTGCGGATTGCGGATTGCGGGATGTGGACTGGCATCCAGGCTCCGAAGCCCGGAGCCCGAAATGGCAGGCTCTCGCATCGCGCTTCCCTCCTTACGGTGTGCCGGTCGTGTTCACGGAACGGAGGATCAGTGCCACGGCCTCGGGCAGGCTGGCGACGACGTGGCCAGCCCTGGTCTCGCGGTGCGGCGCACCGTCGGGCGGCGCCACGAGGATGGTGGTGCAGCCCCGTGCGAGCCCGGCCTCGATGTCGCGCTCGGCGTCGCCGACAAGGAACGCCCGCTCGGGCCGCACGCCCAGGTCGCGTGCGGTCTGGTCAATGAGCCCCGGCCTCGGCTTGCGGCAGGCGCAGTCGGCCGTCTTCGGGTGAGGGCACATGTAGACGCCCGCGATGTGCCCCCCCGCGGCGGCCACGGAAGCGACCATCCGCTCGTTGATGGCCTCGATGTCCTCCAGCGTCGCCAGGCCGCGCCCCACGCACGACTGGTTGGTGATGACAGCGACGGTGAAGCGGTGCGCCCGAAGGCGTCGCAGCGCATCGAGCGCGCCGGGCGCGAAGCGGAACTCGTCCCAGCGGAACACCCAGCTTCCCGCGCCCGGGGACTCGTTGATCACGCCGTCGCGGTCGAGGAACACCACCCGGTCATGAGCACAACTTCCATTCACCTTCATCGGCCCCCATTATAAGGCGCCAAGTGACGACTGGCAAGGGCGACTGCCCCGCACGAGCATTGCTCCGAGTCCTGGCAATCCGCGCGTCTCGCAATCGTCGTCGTTGTCGTCGTGGTCCTCGTCGTCGAACCCTCAGCGGGAGGAAAAGCTCAGGAAGCGACGACGACGAGCACGATCTGGCGGCAGGCAGGACTGTGGGTGCCACGCCCAAACTTGTTTGGGCGTGCCGGACCGGGGACTTCCCGCAGCAGAAACCCCCTTGCGCCTCCCCTCCCCCATGCCCTCCCCTGGTTTTCGCTCGTTGCGAAGCTCCCGCTTCGCAACGCACATCATGCGGCTCCCGCCGCCAGCCCATCGAAGCGGGCCCGTCCGCCGAAGCCCAAGCGAAGGCGGAAGCTTCGGCATAGCCGTCGTGAAGCCCCGTTTCTCGGCGAGCCGAGACGCCACTCAGAACAGCGGCCAAGACCGCCTGAAGGCGGGACCCAAACACGAAATCTGCCCGTTGGGAGTCCTGCCTTCAGGCGGTCTTCTGGGCTCTCGATCCTCTCTGTATCCCTCAGTGCCCTCTGTCGTGGAACACTCCTCACACCAACTTCATCCCAATCTGCTCGTCGGGAGTCTCCTTGACGGTGAGGGCGACGATGGCTTTGCCCGTGTGCTTGCAGAAGCGGCCGATCTCGTCAAGGGCGTCCTGCGAATAGTCGAAGGCGACGAAGAAGCCCTTGGTGCGCTCCTCGCGAGTCATCACGGCCTCGAAGGAGCCAATGTCGGGTCGGCCCACTTTGTCCTTCTGCTTCACCTGGATGGGATACCAGAGGTCCATGAAGCCCAGTTCGGCCTGAGTTGGAGTCGCGCCGGCTCGTGTGGCACAGCGGCCTTCGGCTGTGGCTGTCTGCTCTGGTGGCACAGGCATCTTGCCTGTGGACGACACAGGCCGGAGGCCCGTGCCACCGGCCTTCCGGGGCATGACACCTTCCGGAAAGTCAGGTTTGGTGGCGACTGCCCCAGGACAATACGCTTCGGCCTGGGGCTTGTCAAGGCGGCATCGCCTGACGGGTGCGTGTAGTCTCCTTCGAGACAGATGGCCGCGTTCTGAGCCTCCGAAGGAGGCGGAGGAATAAAGCCCACGGCGATGCTTTGGGAGCCGAGGGATGGTAGGCGC
>Ga0307380_10000551_pt1 | contig 57997 bp, 53 predicted proteins | sample UN3MG_FD_202239 | JGI IMG/M metagenome (GOLD analysis project Ga0307380, IMG submission 202239) | Soil microbial communities from Risofladan, Vaasa, Finland - UN-3 | ecosystem: Environmental > Terrestrial > Soil > Coastal area > Acid sulfate soil | place: Finland: Risofladan, Vaasa | collected... | reverse complement strand
TCCACCAGGCCGTTGAGCATGTTGGAAATGGACAGCTCTAGGTGATCACCGTCACCGGTTCCACCGCCGATCCCTCTCTCCAAGGCGCACTCTTCACATAGATGCAGATCCACCCGTTCTTTTCCGACGACCTGTTGAATGTGGATTACCGCTTTGCGAGCACCGCATATTTCACATTTCATTCCTGCACCATCTTCTTCTATAATAACGCAATCTTCGATTAAAATGAAGGGAAGATTGCGATGTCCTCCGTAATAACGCAATCTTCAATCAAAATGAAGGGAAGATCAAATTTTCCTCAACACTTCCAGAGGTTTAATACGGGCCGCCGCCCGGGCCGGGAAGAACGCTGCCAGGGCGGACAGCAGAAGGGAGGCAGCGGCAACGGCGGCGAGCTCGCCCATCTTGATCCGGATGGGAATCTCCTCGAGATAGAACTCCGTGTTGAAGACCCGCACCGGCCCTGGGCTCTGCAGCTCTACGATCGGCGAGACCAGCCACCGGAATCCGAACACCAGGTGATTTACCAGCAGCTCGGCGCCGGCCAGAACGGAGTTGATATTCACCGCAACAGCCAATCCCACTCCCAAACCCAGAAGGATACCGGCGACTCCCACACACACCCCGGTGAGTATAAAGGAGAGGATAATATCCTGTGGATGAGCCCCCATGGCTTTGAGTATGCCGATCTCTTCGGTCTTTTCAATAACCACCATGATCAAGGCCGAAGATATGTTGATCGTAGCTACCGCCACGATCAGTGCCATGACGAAGATCAACAACGCCTTGGTCGTCTGGAAAGATTTGTAATTTGCCCTTTCCAGATCGAACCAGCTGGCAAGCTGCGCTTCTCGGGGAAGATCCTTTTCCAGACTGCGGACCTGCCGGCCGATTCTGTCGAAGGGGTCGTACAGCTTCACTCCGAGAAAGAAAGAGGAACCGTCGCTGGGAAGAACGCGGATCCCGGTAGGTAGCGGGATGTAGATCCACAGTTTGTCCAGCTCCTGGTACCCCGTAGTGAAAACACCCTCTACCGTGAAGGTGCTCACCCTCGGCAGGCTCCGCCGCCCCGCTGAAGAGACCACGGACAGTAGTTTTACCTGCTCCCCAACGCTAAGCTCGAGCTTTTGGGCGATTTCCCGGCCGACCAACACCGCATCCGGTGTTTGCAGGTCGAAGGAACCCTCGAGGATCCTGAAATATTTGCGGAAATTCCCATCCTCCTCGTAGAGGGACGACGGCACCGCCCGAACGGTCACCGCTGTCCGACCCGCCTCCGTGTACAGAAGACCCATGCCCTGGCGCTCCAGGATAACCTGTGTGACTCCCGCCTTCTGCCGCACCTGCTCGGCCAGAGCTTCGTAACTGTCTAGATCCCCATCCCCGGCCAGACGTATTTGCAAGTGGTAGGTTCCTACCTCCAGGTATCGTCGGGTTATCCCCTCGATCATTCCGTCGGCAACCTCCAGGACCACGACCAGGGGAATCAGGCTCAGTCCGATTCCCAGGATACTGGCGAGCAGATTCGTGGAAATCCGTCCACCCCGTCCAATGAATGTACGAAAACCAAGGTAAAGGGAAAGGGGACGACCAACTCGCATACTCTTTCTCACAACCTCCTCAACCGGCGGTGCTCGAGAAGATAGTGCTCATCTCCCATCCGAGCGAACTCGGCTGCGTGGGTTACTAAAATCATCGTTTTCCCATGAGTCTTGACCAGTTTGAACAGCAGCTCCTGAATGCCTTGAGAGTTTCGCTCGTCCAGATTACCCGTCGGTTCATCCGCCAGGATCAGCTGTGGTTCGTTCATCAACGCACGGGCTACGGCCACCCGTTGACGCTCGCCGCCGGACAGCTGTACCGGATAGTGGTCCATCCGTTCGGTCAACCCAACTTGAGCCAGTAGATCTCCGGCCCTTCGACGAGCCCGCGCACCTGGTACGCGGGCGATGAGGGAAGGGATGAGGATGTTTTCCAGCGCCGTAAGATCTTTCAGAAGATAGTGGAATTGGAAGATGAACCCGAGAAAACGGGAACGAAATTCGATGAGCTCCTCTTCTTCCTCAAGCGTTATATCCCTGCCTTTGAAAATGATCCGCCCATCCGAAGCGCTGTCCAACGCACCGATCAGGTTCAGGAGGGTTGTCTTTCCGGAGCCGCTTTCTCCTGAAATAACCGCGGTGGTGCCCTCCTCTACTTCGAAGCTTACCTCCTCGAATACAACAAGATCCTCGTTGCCGCTGCGGTAGACCTTCTTGACATCCCTGACATCCAGAATCGCCGAACCCGACTCATTCATAGCGCAGCACCTCCGCCGGCTTGACATCTCTCACCCGCGTTGTCGCTGAGACTGCAGCAGCCGTCGGGGAAAAAACGGCAAAAAGGACAATCAGGACCGCCTCCCTCAACAACACCGTGCTCGGCACCTCGGTGATGTAGAAATAGGCTGGGGAAAACAGGGAGAAACGGGTGCTGGTGGACCGAACAAGGGGAAACATCAGCATGTCCACAAGAGCGAGCCCGGCGTTGACAACCATCTCGGCAAGCCTAAAGACAGTATTAATATTGACGGATATAAGAAGGCCGAGGAGCAGTCCGATCAGAGCACCGATCGTTCCTATCAACAGACCGTCAAGTACAAATATCCGACGAACCGCTGCCTCAGATGCACCGAGAGCCTTAAACAAGCCGATCTCCTCGAATCGCTCCCGGACGGCCCTCTGCAGACTGTGATGGATGTTAAAGCCCACCACAACGAAAATGAGTCCGATCAGCACGGTCATCATGATTTTTTCCATTCGCAGAGCTCCGAAAAACGCCCGATTGAATTCCCTCCAACTGACGATTCTGTATTTCTCACTGCCCAGGACATTCTGAATCTCCCGGACAGCCTGTTGATCCCGGAAGCGATTGCGAATCTTCACGCCGATGGTGACCGGAGCGGGAGTCTCAGAGTTGAGGGCGGATCCTTCCTCGAGGGAGAAGAAGGCCCAGCCAAGATCGAACTCGTAATACCCGCTTCGAAACAGTCCGACTACCTGATAGAAGCGGCGGGAAGGTTGGAGATCGCCGAAGGAGGGGCCTTCCAGTGACAGGATCGACACACTGTCACCCACACTCACACCCAGATGCCGGGACAGCTCGACTCCAAGCACGAGAGCTCCCGGTCGATCTATCCCGAAATCTCCGGCCACGATCTCCAGGGTCCGCATAAACGTAGGATCCAATTTCTCAACGTCGGGGGGAACTCCACGAATCAGGCAACCCCGCAGCTCGGCAAACCTGCCCTCGATAATCACCTGGTGTTCGCTGAACGGTACCACGGATCGGACATCTGGCTGAGCGCGCAGGCGGTCCAGGACATCCACAAGCGCAGGGCCGGTGCCGTCGCCTCGAACCTCTTTTATCTGCATATGGTATGAGCTGATCTCCAGGATACTCTCGATAAAACCCAGCTGAAAACCGTTCATCACCCCCATCACCGCCGTTAGGGCCATCACCCCGACGGCAACACCCAGAATCGAAAGCACGGTGGAGGTGGCGCCGACCCCGCGACGCCTGGACCGAAAGTAACGAAAGCCCATAAAGGCAATAAAACCGTACCTCATTGAAACTGCCGCTCCCGAATGACCTCCCCGTCGCGAAGAAACTCTTCCTTCACCTTTTCTTCGCCTTCGAAGTAGATCCTCATGAAGATCTGTCCCTCTCTGTACAGCTCTTCCGTCCGGGAGCTTCCCCCGCTGTCGGTTGAATAGGTCGTTATTCTTTCCAAAGCACCTCGAATCCGGTACTCCTCCCGCCTAAGGTTGTCCTCCGGACCGTAGTCAAACAACCAATGCTCGAGTCCACGTGCACTCCGCTTGGTGGTTTCCACAATTGCCCCCGTCTCATCCCGAAGGTGGACGGTCTGTTCGATCTCATCACCCTCTTGTTCCACCACACTGCGGATCAGCCCGCCCTGCTCATCGTAACTACGCCGAATCGTGCGTTGGAGCTGCAACTGCTCGAGTTGCGAGCGCACGGGCGCGTCTGCCTCCCCACGGTATTCGAAGCGCTCCCGTTCGATCAACTCTCCTTGGCTCCACCTCTCCCTCTCGATCAGCCTTCCTTCCAGATCGTAGCGATTGACCTTTCTATCCCGAACATTTCCGTAGCGCTCTTCCGCCAGATTGCCGCCTCCGCCGCTCAGGGCCAACTCCTGAGTGCTTTGAGGTTCCCTCTCCTCCCGGCTGACCCGTCGCAGCTCCCCTTCCGGTGACAGATAGTAGCGGTCCCGGAATAGGAGCTCGCCCTTTGAATCGAAAGTCTCTGTCAGAGCAAGGACTGCTCCCCTGTAATGATAGACCTTACGCCGGCTCGGTTCCCCGTCCTGAAAGAGCTGCTCCTCCGTCAACCTGCCCGTTTGCTCGTACCGGAGCCGCTCCTGGATCACCCCACCATCAAAGACTCGTTCTTCCTGCAGTTCAACCTCCCAACGGCGGATCTCCTCACCCTTATGCAGAAGGGTGCGCTTCTCCCACTGATTCTCCTTCTGCACAACGAGCAGGTAGGGAAACTCCTCCCGCCGGTACCAATCGATTTCTTCAAGAGCCATTCCCAAATCATTAGAGGCGAAATAACGTACCGAGGAGTCTTGCGGAAACGACGGCAGAACGGAGAGAATCAGAAAAGCGAAGACGATCATTGCGTCCCGATCAAGCTGTTCAGGTATAGTTCTTTATTAAAAGGTACAAGATCCTCTACCTTCTCGCCCACTCCCATGAATGAAAAAGGAATAGCCAGATCGCTGGATATAGCGACCACGATTCCACCTTTCGCCGTGGAGTCATACTTGGCCAGAATGATGCTGTCCACACCGATCGCCTCCTGAAACACCTCTGCCTGGCGCAGTGCATTCTGTCCGGTTGTGGCATCGATTACCAGGACTTTTTTGTAGGCAGATCCGGAGATGCGGTTACCGGCGATCCTGTTGATTTTTCCCAGCTCCCTTACCAGATGAGCCTTGTTGTGCATCCGACCCGCTGTGTCGGCTATGACCAGATCGGTCCGATTTGCTTCTGCGCTGGAAATGGCGTCATACACCACGGCTCCGGGGTCGGCTCCGGGATCCTGGCGGATCACGGTCACACCGATCCGGTTGCCCCACAGAACGAGCTGATCGATGGCGGCGGCTCGAAAAGTATCCGCAGCTGCAAGGAGCACCGTCTTTCCTTGTTCCCTTCTAAAAAATTGAGCCAACTTGGCGATCGTTGTCGTTTTTCCTACACCGTTGACGCCCAGAATCAAGAGGAGGTTCGTCGTATTTTCGATCAGGGATAGAGGCTCAACCCGCAGAGTTGATCCCAGCTGGGACCTGAGAATCCCGAAAAGCCGATCCCTATCCTTGCTCCCCGTACCCTGGAGCTGAGCCCGGAGGGACTCGACGATCTTGGCGGCGGTTGCCGGTCCGATATCGCCCTCGATCAGAATATCTTCGAGTTCATCGTAGAACTCCACATTCACGGCACCGAAGAGGTTGCGGAGCTTGTTGCCCAAGGAAAACTTCCTCATCGCCAAAAACTCCCCGAAACTAGGCTTTCCGATCCGCGGCTCGAAGATAGCGGACCAGGCGCACCATCATGTTTATGAACAGAGAGGTACTGACGGCCAGGGTCCCGTAGTAGCTGTAGTAAAACACCAGGCCGGCAGACCTGAAGCGTTCTTCCTTTGCCAGGCTGTACCCCACAGCGTAATCGTTCGCATACCCCCAGAAGAACAGTGGGATCGGGATGGATAGGGCGAAGAATCCGAAGGCTCTGTATAACTCGTCCCGTCTCTGGTTTTGGATTTGCAGGGGATCGGTTTCATCCAAGGTAAGACGAGCTGTTACCGTCTCGGCCACCCCTGAACCGGCATACAGAGGAAAATCGAGGTATCCCTCCTTGCGCAGGAGAAAGCGGTTCAGATCGTCCGGTTTTCCCACGGACAGTGGGGTGGTGCCAAGCCAGTTCGATCCCGCGTATACCTCGGCGCCGGCCGGTTCGCTGTCCAATTCGAAGGAATCGCCGGGTTCCAGAGGCAACACGATCTGCTGTACCGCCTCGGTATAGGGATGCAGGTCGATCAATCGGACCACGGATTGGTACCCGGGCGCCTGTACCCTCAGTTCCCTGCTTCCAGGAATCAGATAGGGTACCTCGAGAGGAGCGCGTCCCTGAAAGCTGTCATCAAGCCAGACCGAGGCACCCGGTGGTTCCGTGTCCACCCGCAGGGAGGCCCAGTCCCGCCCCCACAGGATCGAAGCAAGTTTGCCGGTCAGCTCATCGGATATCTCGTACAGCTGCGTTGGCAGCACCGCATCGCTGTAGGAAAACACATCCTCCCCCAGGGCGGCATCGAAAAAATTCACCTCGAAGTAAATATAACCCTGAATCTCTTCAAAGCGGCCCCAAAGCAGTGAATCCAGGTTCTCCTGCTTGGTCAACTGAAGCGGGCTGCGGACGGGCTGGTCGAAGATCAACCGTCCACTTGCTCCTGAAGCAAAACGCAGGGGCTTACTCTCCGGAAGTACTATAGCCTCCGGATCCAGCTCCCGCAGATCATTGAGGGCGAGGAGATTTACTGCTATCCGGTCCTCATACAAAACAACTTCCTCTTCCCCTTTACCGGGGGTGAAAAACAGCTCATCCCGCGCACGCCGGTCGGCGCTGATGAGCTCTGCCAGGCGTCGCTGCTCCCTCCGAATGATCCGCCTTCGATAGGCTTTCGCCTCCGCGCCACTGAAGAAATGGGTCGGAATCATCTCCAGACCTTCGCGAATCAAGAGGGGAAAGCTTTGAGTCAGGTAGAGGTTCTCCTGGCTTAGGGCCCGGCCTTCGAAAGCGGCCACACCAACGGTCCAATACTCCCTGTCATCGACTGGGATGTTGTCTTGGGGGCAAACCGTGATCGGTACGGCTGCGAGCAGCAGGAGTGCAAGGAACTTCATTCGATATCGAGGATCTTCTTGATCGAGTTGATGACCCGTTCGGGCCGAAAGGGTTTGACGATAAAATCCTTGGCGCCCATCTGCAGCGCCTGAACGATTAGGGTTTGCTGTCCCAGGGCGGAACACATAATGATATTCGCACCCGGATCAATTTTCAGTATCTTTTTCAGGGCGGTCAATCCATCCATCTTCGGCATGGTGATATCCATAAGCACGACATCGGGGCGCTTGTCTTGAAACAACTCCACCGCTTCCTCGCCGTTGGAGGCTTCCCCTACAACGCGAAAACCGGCCTTTTCCAAGAGATCTCGAAGCACGAGCTTGATGAATTGGAGATCATCGGCAATGAGGATATTTATGCCCATTGTTTCTTGGCCCCTGCGGCGCTCATGAGATAGCCCTCGATGAATCGGTCGATATCACCGTCCATCACAGCTTGGACATTCCCCGCCTCGATCTTGGTTCTGTGATCCTTCACCATCGAGTACGGATGAAAGACATACGAACGGATCTGATTACCCCAGGCGATATCTTTCTTCTCGCTCTCCAGTTTTTCTCTCTCCTCGTCCTGCTGTTCCTTGTAGTGCTCGTAGAGCCGGGAACGGAGCACCTTCATAGCCAGGGCCTTGTTTTTATGTTGGCTCCGTTCATTCTGGCACTGTACCACGATTCCGGTCGACAAATGGGTGATCCGTACAGCAGAATCCGTTTTATTCACATGTTGCCCCCCGGCTCCCCCGGCACGATAGGTGTCGATTCGCAGATCCTCCGTTTTGATCTCTACGTCGATAGTGTCATCGATTACCGGGGTTGCGAAAACCGATGCAAAGGAGGTATGCCTTCTTCGGGAAGCATCGAAGGGGGATATGCGGACGAGCCTGTGTACTCCCGTCTCGGTTTTAAGTAATCCGAAGGCGTATTCTCCGGTCATCTCCACGGTTACGGACTTGATTCCGCCTTCAGCCTCCAGCATATCGATGATGGCGGTCTTGAAACCGTGATTCTCGGCCCAGCGTGTGTACATGCGCAGAAGCATGCTCACCCAGTCGCAGGCTTCGGTTCCCCCGGCGCCGGAGTGAATGGTCACGAAAGCGGAAAACGGATCGTTCTCTTGCCCCAGCAGCTGGAGGAGCTTCAGTTGTTCATATTTTGCCTGCATGCTCTTCACGCCGGCCCTGATCTCTTCCGCCACAGATTCATCGGCCTCTTCTACGGCCAGCTCGAACAGTTCTTTCACATCCTGGAAACCAGTCTTCAGCTCTCGCCACGGATCGTAGGTACTCTTTAGTCGCTTCAGGGTGCTCAGTATTTTCTCGGCGTGTTCACGATTTTGCCAGAAATCGGCTGCCGCTGTCTGTTCCTCCAGGGAGTGAATTTTAGAGTTCAGCCTTTCGGGGTCAAAGATGCCTCCAAGATTCTTCGATGTTTTCCTCGAGACGGTCAATTTCGGTTTGTAACTCCACTATCATTACTATCCTTCCTTGGTTCTGCTGGTGTTTACCACGGTCTTACGCCATTTCTTACCTTTCAGAACGGAGATGACCAGGGTGTTTTCCATGGGGTACTGATAGAAACGCAAGCAGTCGTAGGAATCGGTCAGACGATCCAGCTCCCTCTTCAGACGAAGCAATCCCTGCTCGTTTATCCTTAGAGACTCGTACAGGCCTTCGTGCACCTTCTTGAAACCATATTCCTGAAAGGTCGAATGCACTCGATCCCGATGATTTTCACTGCCTAGATCACAAGACACCGCTACGAACATCTTGATTAAGTTTAAAGATTCTCCTATTTTGTGTCAAACTATGAAAAATCCTCGCCGATGAGTAAGCTGTATGAAGAAAGTGATCCTGCTTCTTCTCGTATTTCACATCTCCCTTGCCGGATTCAGCCAAGAAGCAGGGACCGAGGCAGCCACCCCTTTCGTATCGAAACTCAAAGCCAAAGCCGTTGACTCCCATATACTGCTGTCCTGGCGGAACCCCAAAGACCTTCAAGGGTTTGCCCTCCTGTACAGGCATTCAGACGAAATAGGACGGGAGAACCTTGATCAGGCTCAACTTCTTGCCAGGCTGGCCCCCGGCCGGGAGAGCTACGAGGACACCCCGCCGGAGTTTCGTCCCTACTATTACGCCGTGTTGATCGAAGATTCGGCGGGTAAACTCCATGAATTGTTCGTTCCCTTTCGAAACAAAACCTCCGAAAGTGTTCGAGTTGCGGTTCAACCGCCCGAGGAAAGTGTTCCTTCCCGTATTATCGGCATTCAGGCAATGATCGTAGAAGATTCGATTCAGGTCATGTTCCAATCCTCGAATCCGGATAGAGAGCTGCTGCTGTTTCGAAGCAACACACCGATGCGCAGTACCGAGGACCTGCTCGAAGCCTTTGCTCCGATTCAGATAGAGGCGGGCACCACCCGCTTCACCGACTATCCGATTCCCGGGGTAGAGGTCTACTACGCCGTGATCGACACCGAAGTATTCAAGCTGGGCAAGCAAGAGCTGGTAGCGGGCCAGAATAGTACCGATCGACCGGTTAGCGTTCCCCTCGAGGTGGAACGGGTTGCCCTGCCTCCGGCGGCGGCGAAAGGTCTGAGGGCTGCTCCATCGCTCCCCCTTCCCTATCTGCAGCTCCGCCTGGATTCAAGCGGAAGGTTCGCCCTTCCTCAAACCGTGCAGCAGCTGGATCCCCAAACTGAGACGGCGATTGCCCGAATCCTGTCTGATGCTCCTCCCCTTCAGGCCAGGCAGAGATCCGTTGTCATCCTGCCTGAGGATAAGGGCACGTTGGCAGCAGGCGAGTCGGCGAGTCTGCAAAAGATCCTCCGGGAACATCTCTTGACCGGCGATTATCGGGGCGTTGAATCGAAACTGCATGGTTTCCTGAACCTCCGGCGGTCCGCATATACCGAAGCCCGGGTGCGTTTTTACCTTGCCCAGGCCTATTATTTTCAAGGTTTGTACGAGGAGGCTCTTCTGGAGTTTGTTCTAGCCCAGGACGAGCTCTACGCTCCGGTCCAACCCTGGCTCGAGTCCTGCTTCCGCCGGCTTTGGAACAAGCCGTAGAAAAAAAGCTATCCCTTACGCAAATCTATACTGACTTTCAATTCGTCCTGCTGTTCCGGTTGCAGGTTGATCTCCCACTGGAATACAAAGCATGAACCCTGGTATACGGTAGTCCGTTCTTCCCGCTCGTAGCATACGCTCTCTACGGGCAGGCTCCAGAGAGAAAACGCCCTGTCCGCCCCCAAGGCCAAACGCACACCGTTCGCCTTGTCATCTATCCGCACGCTACTTATCGAATCGAGAGCCGTCGCCTCGCAGCTAACCCGTTTTTCCTTTTCTCCGATCTGTGCCGAGAAATCAGAGAATTCATCTCCCTTGCCTGCCAAGGCCAGATTGAACTCCAGGCCGTACCAAAGCTCAATAGGAGCGGATCCGCCGTTTGCAACCGTTATGGACAACTCGATCCCGTTCTCCTTAAAACGATAGCTCTTTCTCAACGTGACGGGATAGCTCTTGCGTTTGATTCGGACCTGCCCGTGGCGAAGCATTATCAACTTCCGCTGCTCCCGTTTGAGTTCCTCCAACTCGAAGGGTTGATCGATGAAATCCCCCATCTCCTGGTAGCTCATCCTGTCGAACTTCTCGAGAGTCGTATTCGGAGCAAAGAAGTGATCGATGAATCCTCTGCGCATATACCAGTCACAGCCTTCGTATTTGTACCTGTGGTAGCGCTCGGGCCAGCGGGCGATCGTGTCGAGATAGTTCCAACCCTTCGGCAGATAGTCGAGCTCTATCAGCGCCCCCCCCATTCGGCTGACAAAGGCGTTGAGCACCTTACCCTGATACAGATACTCGTCATGGCCGTCCATGTCGTAGTCCGTAGCAATGATCGCCGGCATGAACATACCGGCTTTTCGTGTAATTTTTTCGGCTTCGATGAAGGCTCGATAAGCCGCTTTGCGGAGATGGTTCGCATAGGCGCCGCCGTGATGGCCGTGCCAGTACACCGCCCCGCTCTGGCCTTTCCACAGCTCGTTGAGGGCGGCCTTCTTCTTGTACTTGTCGCCGCGGATCTGATTCACCAGCACATGGGTATACATGAGCCGGGAGTACAAGAGGCTGATTTCCGGATATCTTGTCAAGAACTGCCTGAAAAAACCCCTCTGCAGATAGACCCCGCTTTCCGCTTTGCGGACCCTTTTAGAGATTTCTTGAAAAACCTTCTGCCGCTTCGGCGATAGCGCACAATTCATGGTTTCCATCGAAGATAGGCAGGGGAAGTACAGTCTCCCTCGGGGTTGGACGGATTCGAGGTTGTAGCGGGGATTTCTCGGGTGAAGCCATTCCCGATTTTCCTCAAGAAGATCGAAGAAGCGGGGCAGCCAGCCGTTGTTTGTATAGATGGGAGGATTTCTCTGTTCCTCCGCCAGAGTCTCGCCGGGCAGCAGGATCACGGCGGTCTTCCCTCCGGTTTGACCGGCTGTTCCGTGAAGCTCCAGTATCAGATCCTCGGGACTACTGGAGGGGATCATGCGCTGCAGGGCAAGATGGAGGGGGAGTACGGTGATGGTCTTACCCTGGTCCTCGGTAAGATAGGGCTGGTAGCAGTCCTTCTCCTCTACGCCCGCGACATGGAAATGATGGTCATCGAGAAAGGTGTATTCGATACCGCTGTTGCTCAAGATTCGCGCCAGGCTCGGTTCCCAGACCCGTTCGGTGATCCAACTCCCGCGGGGCCGGGTGCCGAAGGTGGTTCGAATGAAGGTGCTCATCTTCTCGATCTGGCCCAGCTTGTCGCCGTCGGGAAGAAGGGGCAGCACCGGCGCATGATAGCCGCCGCCCAGAAGCTCCACCTGCTTGCGCCGGATCATCTCCTTGAGCAGCATAATAAACTCAGGATGTGTGTCCTCCAACCACTCAAAGAGAGTTCCGCAGTAGTGCAGCACCCCGGGGATTCGCGGATACTTGTACAGCAGGCTCAAGAACGGTTTGTAGGCCTGTTGATAGACCGCTTCAAACCGCCCCGGAGGGGTTCCATCGGGTTGATGATTGTACGTGCCAAATAGTAGGCTGATCGACTTCATTGTTTGGGATGAACATCATTGCCCACGATGCATTTCGTTGGACAGGCTGTGACTCCCTCTTGCCTGTCACCTGCAGCCGCGTAGTCGATTCGGGACAGGTTGTCCTCGACTTTGTATCCCCCTTCGGGGGATTTCTTCTCGCAGATCTTGCAGGCTATGCAGCCAACCTTGCAATACTTCCGTACCTGCCCCCCCTTGTCTTTCGAACTGCAGGCGACCAGGTAATCCGCATCCTGGGGCAGCCACTGCAGCACGCCGGTCGGACATATCTTGACACACAGACCGCAGGAGATGCAGATCTCTCTGTTCACCCAGACCAGCCCGTCGGAGTCGTAGTAGATCGCATCCACCGGACACACCCGGATACAGCTGCCCAATCCAAGACAGCCGAACTTGCAGACCTTGTTGCCGCCGAACAGGGCGTACAAGGCTACGCAATCCTCAACGCCCGAATACTCGAAGGCGTACTCGGATGTTGAAATACCTCCACGGCAGTGCACCTGGGGGACCCGCTTGGCAGCCGCGGTGCTTTGATACTCGATGCCCATGATCTGCGCCACTTGTCCGGCAATATCCGGGCCTCCGACCGTACACAAGTTCAGGGCGACCTCTCCGCCGACGATCTCTGCGGCGTAGGCGGCGCAGCCGGCGAACCCGCAGGCGCCGCAATTTGCTCCGGGAAGGGCCTGCTCGAGGGCCTCCACCCGCTCATCCTTGCGAACCGCAAGCAGCCGGGCGGCAAAGGCCAGACCCAGTCCCAGCAGGATCCCCAAACCCGCAACCGATGCCAGGGCGTATGAAATGCGTGCCAGTACCACCGGGGTTCCTCCTATCCGAGCAGGTTCTTCAACAGGGCTTTGTCAAAAGCCATGAAGGCCAGTGCCATGAGGCCCGCCGTAATGAAGGAAATGGGCACCCCGCGAAAGGGTTTCGGGACCCACTCCTTGTCCAATCGTTCCCGAATCGTGGACATCACAACGATGGCCAACAGGAAGCCGATGCCGGCGGCGATCCCGGCCACGAAGCTCTCCATAGCGTTGTAGTCGCTGCGCACGGCGATCAACGCGATTCCCAATACGGCGCAGTTGGTCGTGATCAGGGGAAGATAGATCCCCAGCGCCTTGTACAACGGCGGGGAGATCTTCATGATCACCATCTCGACGAGCTGAACCAGAGCGGCAATGATGAGAATGAAGCTGATCGTCTGGAGGTACTCGATGTTCAAAGGCACCAGGATCAGTCTATAGACCGCCCAGGTTGCCAGGGAGGCCATGGACATCACGAAGATCACGGCAAATCCCATGCCCACGGCTGAGTCGGTTTTCCGCGACACCCCGATAAACGGGCAGAGCCCGAGAAACTGGGCAAGAATGAAATTGTTGATAAATACGAAGGTAATAATGATTCCAATATAGCTCACGATGCGCCTCCCGCCGGTGCCGGAGCGCCGGCCGCAGGAACGCCGGCCGCCGGTTTTTTCTCAAGCGCCCAACCGGTGCGGGCCTCTCTGCGGATCTCGAGCCAGTTAAAAAACGCTTTCAGGAATCCGATCACCAGAAGCGCTCCGGGAGCCAGGGCCAAAACTCGAGCCGGCTGACTGGAAAGCCCGGGGATGAGGATCACGCCGTCGAAGCTGCCGACAGCAAAAAGAGTGATTGTTCCGGATCCCAGGATCTCCCTGATCGCCGAAATCAACAGAAGTCCCAGGGTAAAGCCCACTCCCATTCCAAGAGCATCGAGCAGGGATTCTCCTAACTTGCGCTTGCTGGCAAAGGCTTCGGCCCGGCCTAAAATGATGCAGTTCACCACGATCAGCTGAACGAACACCCCGAGATTGCGGGACAGGGAGGGGGCATAGGCCTGCATGACCAGATCCACGACCGTTACGAATGAAGCTATGATGACGATAAACGAGGGAATGCGGATCCTCTCGGGGATGAAGTCTTTGAGCAGGGAGACGAATATTTCAGATCCGAGAAGGACAAAGATCACTCCTGCACCCATCCCCAAAGCATTCACCACCTGGGTCGAAACTGCCAGGGTCGGGCACAGGCCCAGGAGGATGATGAATATGGGATTCTCTTTGAATATTCCTTTGCTGAACTCGCTTTCCATTGTCACTCTCCTTCGCCGGCAGAACGGGCGTACGCCGCTGCGTCGGCCAGAGCCTTGGAGATACCAAGAAATGTGATGGTCGCGCCTGTTATGGCATCGGCGTCGCTGGGCTTGAGCATATCCTTACGTACAGGAACCGGATTCTCCGAGGATCCGGAACCCAGAAATTTCTCCATATATGCCGGATTTTCCGCCTTCTTACCCAGACCGGGGGTTTCCGTGTTCTCCATGAGCTTGACAGCGGCGATCGAGCCGGAGCGATCGAAACGTGCCAGAATCTTCATCTCCCCGCCGTATCCGGAGCCTTCCAACTCGAGGAGCATCCCAACCGTTTCGCCCTCCTTGGTAACGGGATATCGTTTCAAGACCACAGGATTCTCAAGGATCGGAATGGCCTGCCCCGTCTCGGCGTCCGGGGTAAGCTCGTTCAGAGCCTTTTGAAGCTCCATGATTTTACGCTGAATAATCACAGGTTCGGTAATCGCGTTGATGCCGCCCAGGGTAACGGCGGCTACGGCGCATATGGCAAACAGTTTTACCCCTGTCAGTACTACGGTTTTCATTCCTTCCCTTCCTTGAGGAACCCGAAAACAACGGGGCGGGTTAGGCGGTTTATCAGCGGAACGAACATATTCATGATGATGATGGCCAGGGACACTCCCTCGGGAAATGATCCGTAGATGCGGATCAAAAAGGTGAGAAAACCCGCACCCACTCCATAGATGATCATTCCCTTGCGGGTCAGGGGAGAGCTGACCATATCTGTAGCCATATAAAGAGAACCGAGCATCAGCCCCCCCGCCATCAGGTGAAAAAGCACGTCCCCTGTGAACAACCCGCCGCCAAAAGGTCTACCGCCGAGAAACCAGATCAACAGGGAAAACGAGCCGATATACGATACGGGAATTTCCCAGGTGATGATTTTTTTTACAAACAGATAGATGCTCCCAAGAAGGAGAAGCAGGACGGACACCTCTCCGATGCAGCCCGGGATATTGCCCAGGAAAAGATCTCCGTACCCGGTCGGGAAAATTCTGCCCAAAGGGGCCAGCAGCGCCGGCAATCCCCCACTCCCGGCGGTACCGACACCACTGGTCGGATAACCTTTGAAGGCCAGAAATTCGATCGGACCCCGTACCGAGCCTTCGAAGTCCATTAAACCGGCCTTCACGAATCCAAGCACCGAAGCACTGGTTAGCGCATCGGCGCTCCAATTCAGAGGAGCCTGCCAACGGGTCATAAAGCCTGTCCAGGAGAAGGTAACGAAAACCCGGCCGGCAAGAGCGGGATTCATCCAATTGCGACCCAAGCCTCCGAAAGCCATCTTTACCACTGCAATGGCAAATACAGATGCAATTACCGGTATGTAGAGGGGGACCGAAGGGGGCATGTTGTAGCCGATCAGTACTCCCGTAAGTACGGCGCTCCAATCGTTGAGAGTAAAACGACCCTGGAGACGGGTAATAACGAACTCGGTAAGCACACTCGCCGCTACGGATACCAGCACCACGTACAGCGAATAGAGACCGAAGACAAGGACACCCCAAACACCGGCGGGCAGCAGGCACAGGATCACGCTGATCATGATCTTCGCGGTTGTGCTTCCTTCGTGGATGTGAGGAGAGACTGAAACGCGGGCGCTCCAAGAGGTTCTTACATCTGCCATAGTTCAGCTTTTTTTCTTTCGTGCCATGATTTTTCCCAGCTTCATACCCTGCACGAGAGGTATCCGGGCCGGGCACACATAGGCACAGCAGCCGCACTCTTTGCAATCCATAAGGCCTGCAGCCATCGCTTCATCGTACTCCTGGTGGTCGATCCACTTGTACAGGGCGGTGGGACTCAGGCCGAAGGGGCAGGCCGCGATGCAGCGTCCACATCCTATACAGGGTGTCTGCAACCCGGACCGGATTTGCTTTTCCGACAGGGCGAGGATTCCGGAGGTCCCTTTCACAACCGGAACACCCGGATCCGCCAGGGCGAAACCCATCATCGGTCCTCCGGCAACGATCTTTCCGGGAGTGGAAATGAAGCCGCCGCACTCTTCCAGGAGGTTCCCTACGGGTGTTCCGATCCGAACCTTGAAGTTCGCCGGGTTCTTCAGGGCGGAACCGGTGACGGTTACGATCCGCTCGATGAGCGGCTTGCCCAGCGCCACCGCTTCGTATATCGCGTAGATCGTACCGGCGTTGGAGACCACCGCACCGATGTCCAGGGGCAGACCGCCGGAGGGTACCTCCCGGTGTATCAAGGTCTTCAGCAGCTGTTTCTCATCCCCTTGAGGATACTTCGTCTTCAGAGACACTACCTCTATATCCAACCCTTTTTTGCTAATCTCCCGGTTGAGCGCCTCGATGGCATCGGGTTTATTTTCTTCCACACCGATCAATACCCGCCGCGGAGAAAGTATACGACTCACGATCTCGACACCCGTGAGCAGGCTTTCGGTCTTTTCGACCATCAGCCGATGGTCGGATGTCAGAAAAGGCTCACACTCCACACCGTTGATCACGAAGAACTCGATCTTGTTGCCTTCACGAATCGTGAACTTGATCGGAGTGGGAAATGTCGCACCCCCCAGTCCCACGATCCCCCGATCCCGAATCAATTCCATGAGGTCCTGCGGATCCTTGCTCCGCCAGTCTCCTTCCGCAGCCCCACCGCCCTCGAACTCTCCCTCGAACTCTACGACCACAGCCTTGCTGCGGATTCCGGTGGCAAGGTAGATATCCCTGATTTCCTTTACCTTGCCGGGGATCGAGGCATGAACATTTGCGGAAAACACTCCTTGAGCCTTTCCAATCAACATTCCTTCCCGCACTTCATCTCCCGGTGCTACCAAACACTCCGCCGGCGCTCCCATGTGTTGCTGCAGGGCAATCACCGCTTCCGGTGGAATAGGAGCGTTGCGGATTGGAATATCATTGCTCAAATACTTGTAATCATGGGGATGGACTCCACCCCCCGGAAAGGTGCGATTCTTCGAAGCCATACTGCCTGTCAGTGCCTCCTAAGCGTCAAACTCCTAGTAGCATACAATACGGATGCTGTCAAATTAAAATGCTGGGGAACAAGAAAGCTAAACAAAAACAAGAGTACCAGGAGGGTGCCGAACCCGGCTCTGCCGATCGGTTCCGTTACGGCGATCGTCTCTACCGTACCGGCAATTTCCTGGTCCGCGAACAGCCGGGGAAGGCTTCCCGGTGCCGCCCGGCCAAGGGTGCCTTGGAGCCATGATTCCTTGAACTGCTTGACTACCCGAAAGGTCTTTTGTATCCGAAAGCTTTCAGAATCGACGTGATAGTCGGAAATGACAAGACGTTCGCCCATCCTCGGGAAAGTATAGGAGCGCCCGAACATCAAGGATTCCTGATATGCTCGATGAGCCAAGTAGTCGGCCAAATTGGGAATCCCGCTGCCGCGGGAGATACCGGACAGGACTGTAAGAGACCTCCACGACAGATCCCTCGGAACGCCCGTAATCGGTTGCATCTGGATCTTGTAGGAAACGGGGTTGGAAAGGGCGGTACCCAGCCGCAGCGCGGGATAGGAACCGAGCACGATCACGGCCAACAGAATATGCAGTGGCACTTCCCGAGAAATCGCCCTGCGGCGCGCATGGAAGCGGCCCAATATAGGCAAAGGTTGAAAAGGCGGATGAGCCCGGCGAAATCCCTCTACAACCAGAAGCCGGTATACAAGGGCACTTGCCACGGCTCCGCCGAGAACCGAGAACAGCGCGCCGAGCAGAGGTCCTGGATAGAGGAGAAGCATCCCCAGCCCTACCGCAACCGCCACTGAGATCGGAGGGCGGGAAATAGTTTTCCGCGTTGGATCATCCCTCGGAAAAAACAATCCGTCCCGCCACCTCTCGTACTGCCATTCGAGCAGGTGTACCCAGGCGGGCATGATGAGGAAAAAGGCGAGAAGAGAGGAGAAACCGGAGAGCAATACGAGGAGCATCCAGGGAAGGGATGCCAAAACAATAGCCAGCCGCACCTTCCAGTTCGAAGCCAAGAATCCAATCACGACGCAGTAGGCCAGGAACAGAAGCAAACGAATCGATCTGTCCAGCGGCTCGAATTCGAGCAGCCGCCATCGCACGCCTTCCCTTTTCAGAAGCGCCGACAGGTGAAGATAGCTGGACAGCACATTCCTCTCGGTGCGGAGGTACACCACTTCCCAAAAGCCGCCCCTCGTCTCGCCCTGTCTGCCTGAAGCCACTGTGAAAAGGTTCCCGACCCGTTGCAGGTACGGATCGAAGCGCGGGTCGAGAGCATCGAGGCGCTTAGGCAGCCGCTGTATGGGGATCGTTTCGAACCCGGCAAAAGTATTGAAGGAGACCTTGGCGGTGTACCTTGAGACTACACCCTCGAAGAATCGGTTCTCCGCGATGCGGAGGATCAGCTGTTCGGTTATCCCAGATTGTTCAATATACAGGGTATAGTGTTTTTTCCAGGTCCGGCGACCGATCAGCTCCGGGGAGACAACCAGCAGAGAACCGGCCGATGCAATCAAGGCGCCTACGAGCAAGACGCACAGTGATCGGGGAACCCCCGGCGAACGAAAGCCTGAGAAAAACATATCAGATTCTGCCAGGCTGTTAGTTTCACTGCCTACACCGGAGTTTGTCAAGGTGGACCTGTAAAAGAAAAAGCAATATATTTTGTCTACCAGGTACACCGGAGGCCTATGATGTACGAAAATACGAAAATAATGACCTTGAGTGAAATGGCGGACTATCTGAAGATCGCCAAACGGTCTCTTCTGCGCATGGCTCAACGGGGTGACCTTCCGGCGACCAAAGTCGCGAGTCAGTGGCGGTTCATGCGCTCCGTTGTCGATGACTGGTTGATCTCGCGGATGAAAGCCCTACCGGATCGGGAGCTGGAAACTCTGATCAAATCGGACAAGCTTCCCCTACCCCTTTCCGCCCTTCTCCGTCCGGGATTGGTACGGTTGGATATCGAAAATAGCGACAAAGAGGAGGTATTGGAGCTGCTGACCGAGCTTCTGGTAAGGGAGAAGCTTCTCGAAGAGGATGCCACCTCTTTTCGAAAAAAGCTCAAGCAACGGGAAGAGATGGTCTCCACCGCGATTTTCCCGGGAATTGCCATCCCCCACTTCCGTAAGCCCGAGGAATGTCCAGTTGCGGAACCGCGGATCGTCGTTGGTATATCCCGAACCGGTGTGGATTTCAACTCCCTCGACGGTCAACCGACCTATCTCTTTTTTCTCATCTGTGCTAATCAGGTGATTCTGCATCTCAAGATCATCGCCGAACTGGCGCTCGTTTTCCGCAGGCCCGATCTGGTAGAGAAACTTAAGAATTCCCGGGATCCCCACCAGGTCCTCGAGATCCTGCTCTAAGATTGACACCTCGGCTGCATCTGAAATACACTCTCGATTGGAACTGCCACAGAGAATGTCCTTTTTTAAGAATAGCTACTATCATCTGGTTTATGCCGTGCGCGGGGTGCGTGTTTTTACCCTGGTGGGCGGAAGCGGTACGGGAAAAAGTTTTCGGGCAAAACTGGTCGCAGAAAAGTACGGGATCGAGATCATCGTGGACGACGGATTGCTGATCCGAGACCAGAAGATCTTGGCGGGTCGCTCGGCAAAAAAGGAAAAGGGCATCCTGGCAGCCATCGGTACAGCCCTGTTTGCCGACGACAAACACGCCGAAAGCATCCGTCAGGTGTTAAGCAAACAGTCGTTTAGGCGGATTCTCATCATCGGAACCTCCGAGAAGATGGTGAGGAAGATCGCCAAGAGACTTCAGCTTCCACACCCTTCTAAAATCTTGCAGATCGAGGACATCGCTTCCCGGGAGGAGATCGCCACGGCGATTCGCTCCCGCAACTCCGAAGGCAAGCACATCATCCCCGTGCCCGCCCTGGAGATCAAGAGAAGTTATCCCCACATCTTTCTCAATTCGATAAAAATTTTCTTCAAGAGGCGCTTCCAGCCCCTCAAATCGGGGAACATCATAGAAAAAACGGTGGTACGGCCCGAGTATACCAGTCGGGGCAGCGTCAGTATCTCCGAGGAAGCGCTTACCCAAATGGTGATTCACTGTGTTCAGGAGTTTGACAGCTCGATGACCGTGGAAAAGGTGATCGTTGATCGAGAACGCTCCGAGTACGGATTGGAAGTCGTTCTTCAGGTGCCTTTTCAGGGACAGGCGGCGGCGCCCCTGTACGAGCTGCAGGAATACATAGCGAAGAATATCGAAAGCTTCACAGGCATGATTCTCAGAGAGGTGAACGTAACCATTGGTAGAGTATCCAAAAGGTCAAGACAGACGCGTAACGAGTAATATCCTTCTCACCGTCATTACGGTTTTTATCGCCGGGATCGTCCTCCGCCTTGCCAGGTCCGTATTTATTCCTGTGTTGATCGCAGCTTTCCTGGCCTACTTCATGGACCCCCTGGTTGTCTTTCTTCGCAAACTTCGGGTCCCGGTAATCGTAGCCGTGATCATCGCCGGCGTTGTTTTTCTGGGCGCCTTTTCCGTGTTCAGCTATATCCTGTATGACAACAGCCTCGACTTTGCAAGAAAGATACCGATCTACCAGGCCGCCTTTGTAAATATGCTTACCGATGTGGCCGAGCGATTCCAACTACTGACGAGTGATTTCTTCGAACTAAGGGACCTCGATGAACTGAGAAAAATACAGATCGGTCCACTCGTGTTGTCCACCGTCAGCTCTATCGCCAATCTGCTGGCGGACTTCCTCTTGGTCTTCCTCTTCTCGCTGCTCATACTGGCCAGCAAGTACAGCGTGACCCGAAAGCTCCTCCGCAGCTTTCCCCGAAAAGAGGCCAAGAAGATCGCCATGGTGCTGCTTCATATCGACAGCGACCTGCGCAAGTACGTGGGGATCAAAAGTTTGGTCAGCATGACTATAGGTGTATCCAGCGGGGTCGCTCTGGCCCTTTTTCAGGTGGAGTTCGCAATCATCCTTGGTTTTTTAACCTTTGTGCTCAACTTCATTCCCTACCTCGGGTCACTGTTTTCAGTTCTGATACCCGTCCTGATTGCCCTGGTGCAGTTTGCTTCCATCGGCAAGGCTCTGTGGATATTTATCGTTCTCGTCATCCTGCAGAATCTGACTGCCCAGCTCCTTGAACCCAAACTGGTGGGATCGGGCTTGAAGATCACGATTCCGGTGGTTTTTTTCGCCCTGTTCTTTTGGGGTTGGTTCTGGGGAGCTCCGGGGGTGCTGCTGGCCATTCCCATGACTACATCCCTTAAAATCGTCATGGAAGATATTCCCAATTTGCGCCCCATAGCCATGCTTCTGGAAAAGATGCCCCAAAGGCGTAAGTCCCGAAGGCCTAAACGCTCTAAATTTTAATCATTTGACATCCCCCGGATGTCGACATAATATTACGAAGGACATCCGTGGGAGCCTTATGAAAACGTTACGCCTTGTTGCAGTCCTTCTGGGACTGCTCCTCCTCTTTTTAAGCATTCCGGTGGCTGCGCAGGATCAGGAGCTTTACAGCTGGTCCGGCAAGCACTACCGGGTGTTTACTGATTCAAATGTCACGGAGTCGATGGAGATCGCCCGTAAACTGGAAGCCGCCCTCTTACTTTTCAACGAGTTCTTGCATTACGATCTGGACAGGCTCGAGCGTCCGCTGCGCGTACGCATTTTTACCGGGAAGGAAGCCTACAACAGCTATCTCAAACGGCTCATCTCAGAAACACGTTCGGATTTCGTGTATATCTCCTACAGCGATCCCAACCGCAGTGAACTGGCCGGTTTCCAACGAGAAGAGAAGGACTTCAACGCTTCGCTGCTGCACTATGGATTCATTCAATTTCTTTCCGCCTTCGTGCCCAACGCCCCCCTCTGGATCGAAGAGGGTATAGCGACCTATCTGGAATACTCCCAATACGATCCGATGACCGAAGCTTTCTCCTGGACGGCGAACTATGCCTGGCTGGATTCTCTCAAAAAGATTTTATCGAACGCCGAGGTCATCGACAAATACACCCTTCGCGATCTGTTGCTAATCAACAAGGAGCGGGCCCAGGAGAACATCGAGATTTTCTACCCCACAGCATGGGGATTGGTACACTTTCTTCTCCAAAGCCCGGAGAAAAGCCACAATCGTATTCTTTGGGAATCTCTGGACGCCCTCGACGGCACGACTACCTTAAGGGAAAACTCGCGCAGAGTCCTCGAACGGGCTTTCCGATGGGTCGATTTGGCGGAGCTGCAAAGGTCATTCGAGTCTTACAGCAACTCTCTCATGACATTCAATGACCTGGTACGTCAAGGCGTTGAACTGTACGGCACGGAGGACTTTTCAGCAGCCCGGTCGAGCTTCGAGCAGGCTCTCAAAGCTCGAAGTGACAACTACATCCCGTTCTACTACCTCGGTTTGATCGCCTATCAGGAAAAGGATTTTGATGCCGCTCGAGACTTTTATCGCCGGGCTTCGGATCTGGGTATCGATGACGGCCTGATCAACTATGCCTTGGGAGTGAATGCTTTTGCCGATCAGCGCTACGATCAGGCAGCGGAGTTCCTACTGAAAGCCAAAGAGCTGGACCCCGAATCCTACGGTGCAAAAACGGAATCCTTGCTCCATCGCATAGATTTCATGCAGTGATCCAGCGCCGCAGCAATCGGGCCGCCCTCTCGCTTTCCTTGCGCGAGGGAATCATAGGCCGGCATGTCTCCTGGATCCAATCCACAACGGACCCTATAAGTTCTTCAGGGACGGTATCCATCCTCCAACGCCCGGAAAAACTCTTCATCAGATCAGCCAACATGGAGCCTCTGCTCACTCCGTCGGCAGAGTCTTTTTTTATGCGCTGGTCCAGAACCCCCAACCCGGTGCGCATACTCTCCACCATCTGGCGCCGGCCCAGTGACCGCCAGTGCTCGTGGAGTGCCGGCATGAATACCTCGAGAAGGCGCAGCCGGTAGGCGCGCAGCAAAATCCCCGCTGCATAGCCGCTGCCAAGGATCTTGTAAACCTCTTCGGTCAGACGGGCTGCCGAGCACTCGGCCAGCTTGTGCCGGTGTCTCTTGATCGCAGCGGTCACGGTCATCGGCAGAGCAAAACCGGTCAGCTCCGCGTATTTAATGCCCCTGAGCATCCGTACAGGATCTTCTCTAAAAGAAGCGTCGGCGGGAATGAGCGTACAGATCTTTCCTTGCTGAATGTCTCTGTAGCCGCCGACAAAGTCGATGATGATCCGACGCTCCGGGCAGTAGTACAGAGCATTCAAAGTGAAATCACGACGCCAGACATCTTCTTCCATTCGGCCGTAGATGTTGTTGCTCTTCTGTTTTTGCTTCCCCCTGCGGCGAGGTTCTTCGCTTTGGCTCGAGCGGAATGTGCTCACTTCAAGAATCTTTCGCTTCCCATCCCGTTGGGCATAAATATGTGCCAATCGAAACCGTCGGCCTATAATCCTGGAGTTGCGAAAGATCTTGCGGATTCGGCGGGGGAAAGCGTCAGTGGCAATATCGAAATCCTTCGGCTTCAGACCGGTAAGCAGATCCCGCACAGCCCCCCCCACGATAAATGCCTTAAAACCCTCTCTGCGAAGCCGGCGTATGACCTTGTGGGCGTCCACGTCGATCAGAGCAGGATCGATGTGATGATCTTCAGCGGTATACACTTCCGCCTTCTTGACTGGTTTTCCCTCGGGAGAGGTGCCGTAGCGAATGAGCATGAAGTGCCCCCTATTGTAGTGATCGTACGCGTTCCGTCAAGCTTTAGTAGGCCCAGGGGTGCGCCTTGACAGAAAGTGAAGCGATAAGGATACTTTTTAACAGCAATCATGGCGCAGATCATCGAACCCAGAACACTACGGGGTTTTCGGGATTCCCTTCCGGAGACGGAGTCCAGGAAATTAGAGATTCAAGCGGAACTCACCCGGGTGTTCCGCTCCTTTGGCTTGGTTCCTATAGACACGCCGGCCATGGAATACGCGGAAATACTGTTGGGCAAGGGCGGGGGGGAAACGGACAAACAGGTCTACCGTTTCCTCGACCACGGCCGGCGGGAGGTCGCCTTGCGTTTCGATTTGACGGTGCCTTTTGCCCGTTTCATGGCCGCCCACTATCATGAACTCCCCCTGCCCTTCAAGCGTTATCACATGGGGAAAGTCTGGCGGGGGGAGAACACCCAACGGGGCCGCTATAGAGAGTTCATCCAGATCGATTTTGACATCGTGGGTGTCGACTCAAGCTCGGCGGATTTTGAAACCATGACGATCATGGCAGAAAGCATGGTTGCTCTCAAGATTCGGGAATTCCATGTTCGCTTTTCCCACAGGCAGCTGTTCAACGAACTGCTGCAGAACATGGGGTTGTCAGGAGCTTATCTTCCCGTCCTTCGGGCTATAGACAAGTTGAAAAAAATCGGGGCTCAGGAGGTAGAAGCTCAACTGGTCGAGATAGGCGGCAAACAGCGGGCTCGGGAAATCCTTAGCTTTATCACCACAGAGGCAACAAATCGGGAAACTCTAAACAAACTGTGCTCCGCCCTTCCGAAGGGCAGTCAGGCCGTGGCCAGGCTGGAGAGCATCCTGCAGTGCATTGAGTCCTGCGAACTGGATTCTGTTCTTCTCCTCGATCCTTCTATCACCCGCGGTCTGGATTATTACACCGGAGTGGTTTTCGAAACTTTCCTCGATCGGGTCCCCGACATCGGGTCGGTCTGTTCAGGGGGCCGCTACAACGACCTCGCCTCGCTGTACACGAAGGAGAAACTTCCCGGCGTCGGGGCTTCAATCGGACTGGACCGTCTTGTATCTGCTCTCGAAGACCTGGGGGTTTCAAGCTCGGCAAAAGCCGCTCCGGATATCCTGGTTGTTTTTCTCGATGAACCGCTACTGGGGGTCTATCACAAACTCGGCAAATCTCTGCGGGAAAACGGATTTTCTGCAGAGATCTATCCCAGCGAGAAAAAACTCAAAGCCCAGCTGAAGTACGCGGAGAAACGGGGCATTCCCCTGGCCATTTTCCACGGTGAAAACGAAAAAGGGCGAAACGAGTATAACCTGCGAGACCTACGCACCCGTCAGAACTACGAAGCCCTCAGCTTCGAAGACCTGCTGGTCAAGGCGTCAGAACTTCTAAAATAATCGTGGACCCCTTTCAGCTTCCTGTATATCAACAAAAACAGCGTGTACTCAGCGCCCTGGACGACCACCAGGTTATCGTGGTTGAAAGCCCGACCGGCAGCGGCAAGACAACCCAGATCCCCCAGATCCTCCTGGAGGCCGGCTACGGCCGGAACAAGGTTATCGGGGTCACTCAACCCCGCCGGATCGCGGCGGTATCCGTTGCCGAGTTCATCGCCCGTCAGCAGGGCACGAGCATTCCCGAAATAATCGGATACAAAATGCGCTTCGAAGATCAGACAGACCAGCGAACCCGCATCAAGATCATGACGGACGGGATCCTGCTGCAGGAGATCAAGGCGGACTACAGCCTTTCCCGGTATGGCGTCATCATGGTGGACGAGGCCCACGAGCGCAGCTTGAATATCGATTTCATACTGGGACTGCTCAAGCGTGTTATAGAAGAACGCCCGGAGTTCAAGATCGTCGTCTCTTCCGCCACGATCAACGCCGAAATCTTCAGTGAGTATTTCGACGGCTGTCCGATCGTCAACATCGAAACACCGATGTATCCGGTTCGGATTCTCTACGAACCTCCGAAACCGGGAAGCGGTCCGGAAGCGGGAATTGAGAAAATCGCCCAAATCGTGGGAGACATCGAGCCGCGGGGGGACGTCCTGATCTTTCTGCCCGGTGAGGGAGCAATCAAGAACTGCATCGCCCAGATACAGGCTCTGCCGATTCGAAAGACCCTCGAGGTCCTGCCTCTGTATGCCAGACTTTCCGCGGAGGAGCAGGAACGGGTATTTGTCGAATATCCGGGAAAGCGGAAAGTGATCATAGCCACGAATATCGCTGAAACCAGCGTTACCATCGACGGGATTACGACGGTGATCGACAGCGGGTTGGCAAAAATTAATTTCTACAACCAACGCAACTACACCTCCTCGCTGATCGAAGTTCCCATCTCAAGAGCCTCGGCGAATCAGCGTAAAGGACGGGCCGGCAGGACCCGCCCGGGCGTCTGCTATCGTTTGTACTCCCGTAAAGATTACGAGCTTCGCGCCCTGTTCACCACCGAGGAGATCCTGCGCACCGATCTTTCCGAGGTGGTGCTGCGCATGGCGGAGCTGGAGATCAAAAACTTCGAGAGTTTCGATTTTCTCTCCCCCCCAAACCGCGAGGGGATCCTGAGCGCCATCGAAACGCTGCGGCTTCTCGATGCGTTGGACGAACACAGGATACTCACCCCCATCGGGCGGCGTATGCTGGACTTCCCGATTCTTCCCCGACTCGCCCGGGCAATCGTGGAAGGGATCGACAACTATCCGAACGTGCTTGAAGAAATCCTGATCGGGGTGACCTTTCTTTCCACACGTAATCCCTTCTTCCTCCCCCCCGGCGAGGAGTTGGAAGCCCGAAAGGCTCACCATACCTTTCGCGACCCCATGGGAGACTTTATCTCCTACCTGAAACTGTTCAGGACTTTCCAAAGAAGTAAAAATCAGGAGAACTTTTGCCGACGCTTCTACGTAGACCTGAAGACGATGAACGAGATAGTCAACATCAAAATCCAACTGGAGGAAATCCTCGCAGAACTTGGTATCCCTGTAGGCTCCGGGGGGGAGGCTGCGGACTATCTCTGTGCAATTGCCCGTGGACTGATCCAGTTTGTCTGCGTACGATCGGGCAAGGGGGCTTACAAAACGGCTACAGCCGGGAGGATTCAGATCCATCCGGGATCCGTCATGTTTCGCGAAAATCCCCAGTATATTGTCGCCGGAGAAATCGTCCGCACTTCGAGAACCTGGGCTCACTCGGTGTCTCCGCTCCGGCGTGCCTGGCTGCAACGCATTTCTCCCCTGCTGGCCCAACAGTTGATCGGCCGCGACAGCGGCCAAACGGATAAAACAGGACCGCCGAAAAAGAGGGATTTTACGAACTATGTGAAAATTGGCGGGGAGCTGTTCGAGGTGCGGGTCGAAAAGGGAAAGAAAAAAACTGTCATCCTGCCCTGGGGAAAAATTCGGCCCATGGTCACCTCCGGGGATATCACCCTGCCCCTTCACTATCAAAAACTACGGGGCAAGGTGACCTTCAAGGGAGATGATCTATTCGGCGGGATGCGGCTTTCCACAATATTGAGACTGATTCCCCGTATCGATCCGAAGGCAGGTATTCTGGAACGAGCACCCGGGGGCAGCTACACGGTGCCGGAGGATTACCAGCGCTTAGTCCAAACGCTACAGGATCTGCTGAAGCTTTGCCGGTTGAAGAACAAGAAGAAGCGGCTGGGCTTCCTCGCCCTCAACACCGACGGCCGGGGCGCTTACTGGTTTCGCGGAACCCGGAATTACCTTACGGCACTGAACGAAAGCCTCTACAGTCTTGAAACCCTGGCGGATGTTCGCGAGAAATCCCGACAGGGCAGTGAGGAGATCAATCGTTTGTACAGGGAACTCTCGGAGGGTTTGGGGGAGCTCTGATGAGCTCTCAAGTGAGCTAATACAGCTGCCGGCTCAGGTTTACGATAATTTCCTCTTTCCCCAAAGCTGATGAAGTCACTATTTTGCGCTTCAGGAGATCCGTTATGGTTTGGGAGATCTCCTTTTCAGTGATTCCCAGTCGGTTGCGAGCCCATTCGAGGAATTCGCTTAAACGCACCCGGTGCCCCTTGAAGGTCGAAGTGCCCTTTTCCTGGGCGTATTGTTTGAGCCCGCTGAAGATCTGATTCTGACGGTTGGTACCGGCCATGTTCTGGATGATGAGATCGGCCTTGCGGATACGTTCGGAGAGGATGCGGATCATCTTCTTGGCAAAATCCGGATTGTTCTCGATCATCGTATCGAGCAGAGCCTCGTTCATCACCAACATGCGGCAGGGTTTCAGGGCGATGGCCGTGGCGGAACGGGGTTTTTTCTCAATCAGCGCCATCTCACCAAAGATGTCCCCTTCGTGAAAGGTGATCAGGGTCTTGAATGTCTTGGCAGAGGTGCGCTTTCGGATCTCCACCTCTCCCTGGATGATGATGAACATCACATCCCCATGCTCGCCTTCTTTAAAAAGCACCTGTCCCGGCTCAAAGGTTTTTGCATACTTCTGATAGATATTCTTGGTGATCTTCATATCGCAATCTTCGATCGCAACCTAAAGGTCGATTGCGATGTCTTCTTCCAGCCGCAAATCTTGTCAAAAAAACAAGATTTGCGGCTGTCATCATAATGGGAATGTCCTCGCGGAACTCCGAAGCGTTTGGACAATCAGCTTCTCCTCCACTTCGGTGACAACAGTATCACCGATTCCCCGCTGAAGCACAAGCCGAAGCTTTCCCGCCCTCTTCTTTTTGTCGACCTGCATGGCTTTTAAAATCGACTCCGGTTTCACCCCTTTTAGGGTCTGCAGGGAAAATCCGTACGACCGGAGCACTTGTCCTACCATTGCTACGTAGCTGCTCTCGGCCAGACCGATTGTTTCTGAAAGCGCAGCGGCCTGGAACAGGCCCCAGGCGACGGCCTGGCCGTGGTTCCAAGGCTTGAACCCGGTTTCCGCTTCCAGTGCATGGGCAAAGGTATGTCCCAGATTCAGGAAGGCCCGTTTCCCCGTTTCCTTGAGATCTTCTTCAACGATACCTCCCTTCAGGGCGATACAGCGCCGTACGATCTCTTCCATCACCCCCGGGTCCCTGGCCAAGACGCGGTCTTTTTGCTCGAGAAAAATCCCGAGCAAGGTTTGATCGCCCAGAAGCGCCGTCTTGATCGCCTCGCCGATACCGGAGATGAACTCCTTGTCAGAAAGTTTTTTCAACACGGACACATCGATCCAAATCTGCTCTGCGGGATAGAAAGTCCCCGCCATGTTCTTATATCCACCCAGATTGATCGCGGTCTTGCCGCCGATCGCAGCATCAACCATGGCCAGAAGGCTGGTGGGGACAAGAAACAACCGAATGCCCCGCATGAACAGGGACGCACTGAAGGCCGATAGATCGCAAATCATGCCGCCGCCCACTCCCACGATCAGACCGTCGCGGCCTAGCCCTGTTTCAAGTGCCCGTTGCAGTATCCGCTGGGCTCCCGACCAACTCTTGCTCCCTTCTCCCGGGGGAAGTACGACCTGGCGGTGTACCGCCATACCGGCCGGGGGGAAGAGTTTTTGGGTATTTCTATCGAATACAAGGATGACTCCGGCGGCGCTTGAAAATCTAGCCGGCTCAACCGAAGTCGAGAATTTGACCGACGAGGCAAAATCCCCGAATTGGAAGTGCAGGCTATCCTCTGCTTTCACGACACTTCACCTCCCAAGGATCGATACACGCTGACGAAATCCGGGAATGAGACTTGGGCGGCTTCGAAGCCGGAAACGGCCACGCCGTCGCGAACACCCGCGCCGAGAACGGCGGCGGCCATGGCGATGCGGTGGTCTCCCGCTGGATCGACCAGGCCGCTCCGAAGAGCCTGGGGACCGTCAAGAAAAAAACCATCCTCGGTCAGCTCCACAGTCCCCCCTACAGACCCAAGAAGATCGGCCGTGGCGGCAAGACGGTCGCTCTCTTTGTGGCGCAGTTCGCCGGCGCCTCGAACACGGGTGGTCCCTTCGGCGAACGCACCCAGGACAGCGAGCAGAGGTATCTCATCGATGAGAGAGGGAATCTCGTCGGAAGTAACCTCTGTGCCGTGCAACGGACCGGGCAGCACGCGCAGGGCGCCCCAGGGCTCTCCCCCGGTGGGCTCTCCCTCTTCCAACTCGAGTCGAGCCCCCATACGCTTTATCACCTCGATAAATCCGAGCCGGCTCGGATTCAAACCGCATCTATTGACCCGCAGCTCCTGCCCACAGATCAGGGCTGCGGTGATAAAGAACGCCGCTGAGGAAATATCTCCGGGAACAGTCAGCTCAAATGAGGATATGCGGTCGATCGGCTCAACAGTCAGCCACTGTCCTTCACGACCTAAGGGCAGACCGAGGAACTCAAACAGGCGTTCGGTATGATCCCTCGAGTGGATAGCGCCTCCGATCCGAACTTTCCCCTCGGCTCGTAGGCCGGCGAAAATCAGGGCGCTCTTTACCTGAGCACTGGGAATTGGAAGCTGGTACTCAATTGGCTGGAGATCTCCCGCTCCGGATACAAAAGTGAGCGGCAGATAGCGACCCCCTTGGCGACCTTTGATATCGGCGCCCATCAGACGCAGGGGCCTGACAACTCGAAGCATTGGTCGCGACCGAACAGAGGCGTCCCCTGTAAGAACTGCAAATAACTGCTGCCCAGCCAGCAGCCCCGACAACAGTCTAGTGGTGGTCCCCGAGTTCCCTGCATCTATTATGTCCGCAGGCTCCTGAAAGCCTCGAGTGCCTCTGCCTTCGATCTTCAATGAGCTTTGAGGGTCCCCATCCCGCGCCTCCGCAACGGAAACACCGAGTGACTCCAAACAGCGCCGCGTCGATATGCAGTCTCCCGTGCTGAGCGGATTGTGGACATAACTCGAGCCCTCCGCAATAGCTGCGACCATCAGGGCCCTGTGAGTAATCGATTTGTCCGGCGGCGGGACAATCTGCCCGCTCAATCCTTTTGGGGCGTGAAAGGTGAGGGTCATTAGAACCGCCAGGTATCCTTGAGCTCGAGGATTTGTTTGTAATTCTTGAGCTTGGAGATGGCCTTTTCCTGGATTTGCCGTACCCGTTCCCGGGTGATGCCGAGCAACTTTCCCGTCTCTTCCAAGGAGTGCGGGCCGTAGCTGTCCAGTCCGAAGCGAAGTTTGATTATCCTCATCTCTCTCCTGCTCAGCCTGTGCAAAACCCGTTGCAGGGTATCCTGGAGGGTCAGGTTGAAGACCGTTTCGAAGGGTGCGTCGGAGTCGCGATCTCCGACCAGATCCACAAGCCTGGTGATATGATCGGCATCTACCGGCAAATCCAGAGACGTGGTCTCCTGGCAAAGCTTACGAACAAGAATGATCTTGTTCACATCCGTATGCATATAGCGAGCCATTTCTTCCGCCGATGGATTTCGACCGAGCTCTTGAGTCAGCTGTTTGGCGACCATGTAGCATTTTTTTATCGTGTTGAGCATATGAATCGGAATGCGGATTAATCGTCCCTTGTCTGCCAGGGCTTTGATGATTGCCTGCCGGATCCACCAGGTGCCATAGGTGGTAAAACGGCATCCCCTCTTATAGTCGAAACGTTCAACCGCTTCGATAAGCCCGATATTGCCTTCGTCGATAAGATCAAGAAAGGAAAGACCTCGGTACTGGAATTTCTTGGCCATTGCCACGACCAAGCGGAGGTTACCGTTGATCATCCTGTATTTCGCCTGCACAAGCTGGCGCTGATGAACTTCCCGTTTGTTCTGATAAGCCTTTACCCGAATGCACCGCTTGCTGTAGCGATTCTTTAGCTTTTCCAAGGCTATCCGGCATTTCTCGATCTGTTTTCCTATCGACTGCTCCTCCTCCGCACTCAGAAGGGGATAGCGGGAAATTTGTTTCAGATACAAAGCCAGTGGGTCGAGCTCGTAGGATTGATTGATTAACGCGGAAGGAGCTTCCCTATCGGAGATCTCTCCATCCATGAAAATGTGCCCATCCTCCAGGCATTCAACTTCGCGGAGCCAGCGAGGGATCTACGGGTTTCCCATTCCGGTATACGAGAAAATACAGCTGAGGTACTCCCTGATGAACGTTTTTTCCCAACCGTCCGATTTCGGCTCCAGGCGCCACCGTATCCCCCACAGTAACCAGGGTTTCCTCGTTCCCCGCATAAACATAAGTATAGCCGTTTTCCCCTTCAATGAGTATCACCCGGCTGAAACCCCTGTATGGACCGGCCCAGATCACCCGACCCGAGGAAACTGAAAACACAGAATCTCCCATGCTGCCGTAGATCAGGGTCCCGGTTATTCGTCCGTCCAGATATTCCCTGGTTCCCGGATGCGGCCAGAGCAGATCGGCTTGAGAGCGCCCGCTGCCGCCGACGATCGGTACTCCTGATTTCGGTAGATACAGAACTGCACCGACCCTCAGGCTGCTGGAATCTGTGATTCCGTTGAAATCCATCAAAACATCGAGATCTACCAGGTATTTTCTCGATATGCTGTACAGAGTGTCTCCCTTTTCAACTTTATACTGGGGTGGAATCTGGATTCTCGTGCCTTCGCGAAGGGATTGGGGATTTTCGATTCCATTGTATTCTTGGAGAACCTCTACAGGCACGTCGAATTTTCGGGAAATCCGGTACAGGGTCTCCCCCTTTTTCAGGGTGTAGCTCTCATTGGCAGCCGGCACCAGGCAGGGAAGCAGGAAAAAGAGAACTGTCAAAGAGACAAGCACTGGAATTGACAGTTTTCGGTGGAGTTCTGTGTGTACCGAAGAATTTACAAACGCCATAACAATAGAGAGACCCAAAGAAATCTTCGGCTTTCCCTTCGATAAACTAAACAGAGGTAACTCGGGCTGGGCGGATTCGAACCGCCGGCCTCTCGGACCCGAACCGAGCGCGCTAGCCACTGCGCCACAGCCCGCATTATTATGATGACAGCATGGTTCCTCACCATGGAACATCCGGGTGCCCGCTGCCGGGGTCAAAAAAACCCCCTTATGGGGGTCTACGGGAGCGACGGGGATTGAAAACGCCCCGAGCTTGTGCCCCCGTGTAGCATTATGTAGCTAAATATATCTGTGGCGGGGAGATATGTCAAGCAGCTTGTTTCTTATTGTAGCTACTTGTAACTTGTTGCGAACAGATTTTCGTGTACGTTGGAGGATACACAAGGCAACGGGGGAATATCCCGTCGCTTTATGGAAATAAAAAGCCCCTGCAGATCGCCGAGGCGAAGCACGTGACAAATAGTCTCGGGGTCTCGAAATTATTACCCATGGGAATAGCCCCCGGTCCGGGAGTAGGGTTCTCCAGGGACAGTGCGGGTTTTAACACGCAATGGGCCGAAACAACCGCCCTTAGTGTTTACTTTCCGAGTGCTTTTGATAGAATAAGAGGAATCTAATTCACTGCTGAGGCTTACGCACACGTAAAAAAATAAGTTGACAATTATAGCCAAAGTGCTATAATTTGCGGTGTGAGTGGAGATCCTATACTGACCACAGAGTGTGGCGACCGATCCAGATGACGTCTCTCTCGAGGATTTTCTCGCAAACCTCAAACTGGACAGGCATACTGATCTTTGGGCACTCGTTCGACAAACGATTAAAATGGCGGAAAGTCCGGGAGGACTGGAGGCACTTAGAAAAACCCAACGTGTAGGTAAACTACGTGGGCTTAAAGAATCCATTTGGGAATTCCGAATACCGCCGAAAAATAGAAAAGGAGGAGTAGTGAGGATCTACTTTTGCCATATTAAGGGTAGCGACTATATCATCTGTCTTAGTGCGGAATTTAAGAAAAGAGCTGGATCATCGAATCAGAAGATACAGTCAGCCCAGAAGAGATACAGGGAGGTATGTAGATGAAAAACCAGGGAAAGGTCAGACATGATGGGAAGTCAATCTCAGAACTTCTAGATCAACAATATCTCGAAGCAAATAACCGGCCCGAAATAGACTACTGGGATCCACTCGCTCGAATCATTATGGAGGTTATCGAATCAAGGCATATCCAGGGGGTATCTCAGGCTGACCTCGCCTCTCTCATGAAAACAAAACAATCGGTAATCTCACGCTTTGAGAACATGGGCCGGAAGCCGAATTACGACTTTATTGCACGTCTATCAATAGCACTCGGTCACGCTCCAGGGATGACTCTCTACGGTGAGTACATGGCTGTGGTGTCGCAAGACAAACATGAATCCGTCAAGCGCATGGCGGCGGATGAGGGCGTACCGACACAGAAATTTGTTGAGCAACTATTGGAACATGCAATCGTCACGAGAGAGGCAGAAGAATACCTATTGACAAATATTCTCAACACAACGGTGGAATTTCAGTCCTCAACAGTCGATACAATTGGAGCGCTAGGGGATACGGCGGACACGACTGTATGGCTATCTATAAAACCCGATCGTGAACAAAAAACCGGTTCATACTATCTTCCACAGCAACTACGTGCTGACGAAGGAGCCGATGAAGCTGTGTGTGGTCACGGATCACAAGCAAGTACTATTGCCGACAGGCTTACCGCATAGGAGAAATTAGAATGAATGTACCAGCAGAATACATGATGTTGATAATAGATGAAATGAAGGCCGTCGAAAAAAACTGGGACTCGGCAGATACGCCCGAAGAGAAGCTATTCTACTTTAGTGCCATTTTCGGAGCGATCAATAGGGTGATGAACTTTCACACTGATCCTATTCTTGTGTTCGCCCACCAAGTCCTCCAAAACACCCATCGCGCAGTGGTCGTACGACTGAACGCGCCGAAACCAACCGGTCAGGAGAGAATCTTGGGTGTACCGGAAGAAATGATTGACGCCGTCTTGTCAGCGACCAAAGACCTTCGTTCGGCGTTCGAAAAATATGCTTTGCAAGAAGAAGCTGACAGCGAAACTTGGAATGCCCTGAAAAAGCTCGCTAATATCGGGTATGCTGCAACCGGAAACGGGTTCTATCTATTTCTGAGAGGCAAACTCCAAATATAGGTCAGGAGACTCAGAGACTTTTGGGAACCTGCCTGCTTTCCTGCACATAAAAAAGCCCCCACATCCGGGGGCTGTCAATCGACAAGTGAACAGAATGGGGATACCATCGCCTGCCCGTGCATGTCTGCCATTGGGCAAAAAGCAACGGCATCCCTCGTATACAGACATCCTACCATATCTCCGGATAGGACTCAAATAACAAGCCGTAGAGCGATCTTTTCTACTGAATTGGTATCCAGGTACCACAAAAAAGGAGCCCCTCCTGCAATTCGCCAACGGCGGACAGGAAGAGCTCCTCCAGGAGATTTGCACCGGTCAGAAAATATGAAAAACCCCGACGCGCCCGGCAACTGGCGAAGGAAATTCTGAGGTAAACCTTCGCGCCGGGCTATGCCATTATGATGACGCCGGGCCGAAATAGCCGGCTAATCAAGCCGCCACGCCAACGACGTCGCGACGTGATGTCAATTCAACGGATATACAACCACACCTCGCCAACTTCAGTTCCGGCCGATCCTGCGTTCTGCACAACCAACTCAAGCTGAGAGTTTGCAACCGCTCCGAGACTACTTTCGCAGATCGTCACCGTGGTGGTTGCCCCGTGATTCAATCCAGCTCGGGCAAGCACATCATTGTCGGACTTGTCCAGGACGGATATTGAATAATCCGCTTTTACGTTTGCTCCCGGATTAGAAACGAAGTACAGGATCTTCCCGTTATAAAATAAAGCGGTGGTACAGCTCCCCAAAGCCGTTTCTGCTGTACCACCCGTCCAGGCCCAATAGACAGATTTCACACTGCCAAAAGATTCCTCGGTTAAGGTTGTGACTGTTCCTACTGCTGCAGCCATGAGTCACCCCCTATGCGATTGCTGTGGCGTTGATATCCTTCTGATAGCGTCCGCCAGAAAGTATCGCCATAGCGCCCCATTCACTTGCAGCGTTCACGTCGAAGTAAAACCGGACGTAGGGATATCCGTCAGACAGCGCCGCTGCATTTATCTCGAAGATCAAGAATGTTCCGTCGTTTGCGCTGAACGCAACCCCCGCCGTGGTCCCGGCTGCCAAAGCAGCGTCGGTTGTATCACCCGCTGCCGTTGCTTCCTGCGCGTACTGATATGGCAGAAAGGTCCGGTGCCCTGCTCCGGCAAAGCTCGTGCATTCCTCAAGGATTATCGTTGATGCACTGCCGGAACCCTTGTGAATGACGATACTGGCATGGCTCCAATTCTCCATACTGAAAACCTCTGAGGTCGCCGCCGTAGTGTTGTCATCGGCTGGTGAAAGGAGATTTACAAAGTGTCCGTTTTCAACAAGATTGAATCCGTTCATATCATGCCCCCTACGCTCTTACGGCCAGAGTCACGTATGGGCTGACTGGCTGGCTTGTGGTCGTATCTTGATAAGGCACAAGAGAATTGCCCCAGATTGCCTGTCCATCGACTCTCTTGATATACCGTAGGCACTGCTCGTCGCTTGTGAAAAGAACGTGAGCGGACTGTGCAAACTGTGGAGCTTTCTCGATTATCAGATACTCTTTTGGATCGAAGGCGAAAATATCGCCTTTCGTGCCCAACTTCGAGCAGGCTTCCTCAAGCAATAACGGTCGACCGAGTAGCGTATCATAGGGAGATCCGCTGCCACCGCTCGCAGGCATCCAGACAGGAATTCCGCCGGTTCCTACGGGCTGTACCATTGACATGAGCTGCTCGAGACAGTTTTGGTTTGTTATCCATACCATGTTCGACCGGCTCGGTGCATAGAGCTGTGCATACATCGCTTTGATGTTATCCCAGAGGATCGTCTCTTTTGGCTGACCAACTGCTTTCGCCACATTGACCAAGGCCGTGGCATTAAGTAGGCCGACTGGCTGACCCGACCCCGACCCCCGGATTATGGCCGTGTTGATTTTGAAACGACTTTCTTTCGCAAACCCGCCGAGCACCCATTCTGCTAAGGCTGGCGCGTCGGATAAAAGCTCCGAGGTCAAATAACTGAGGAGGGTTACCTTCTTCAAACTCATCTCGATTGCGCCCAGCTTGACGTTCTTTGCGGTGAGACTGCCACCTTCGTCGGTCCAGTAGCCTCGAAGTGGCCTAGATCCGTCGGCTCTGGAACTCTCATCCACGTAGGGTAATTTTATTCCATTTGCGTTTGTCGAGATCGTGATTCGCCTGCACCGATCATAAAGTGAACCGACCGGGTGCGCCCTGGAGTAAATCTCGGCCGCAAAATCCTGACCGACTGCGAAGCCGCCCAACGACGGAGTTGACTCTTCTCCGCCTGTCGATCTGTTTTCCGGCCGCAGCGTATCCCGATAAATGGTTCCACTCTGGAACCTTCCGAAGCTCCTACCCGGTTCAGATCCAGCTGCACAAACAGCCTGGATAAACTCACCCCATCGATGATATTGTGCTTCAGTCGGTGCCCGGCGTTCAGCCGTGCTCTGTGTCTGCGAAGGTCTGCCTTCGAGTTGATCCCTGGCATCGAGCTGGCCAATTACCGTTTCCATCTGATCGAGTAGGCTATTCATCCGCTTTATTTCGGTGGCGGATGCATCCCCAGCCTTTACTTTTTCCTTCAACTCCTGCATTTCTGCGTCGAGCCCGCGAAGCTCGCGCTCTAATTCTTGTCTTGTCTCCATGTTGTGACTCCCTAAAAATACGCGAAGGAAGAATCTGATGGTTGCGCCGGATCTGGAGAATCGTGATCCACACCGCTTAACCTGGCCGTGATTCTGTCGGCTCGCAAACAAACCTCAAGAGAAATCTGGCGCTCTAGGAGGTCCGCAAGTTTTGCGCTTTCCTCTTTCGAGCGAGATTTGTTTTTGAGAAGTTTCGCTATGTCTGATTTAACGATAAGGAGATCGGACGCCGCACCCATAAACTCACCCCCACGAAAAGATTTCTCTCCTCGGGAGTGCGCCTCGGCATCTACGCCTACAAACGGTGCGGCTCCGTTAGGCTGCTCGGTTTATCGGTCTGCCTGGTGTCTCGGGGCTGCTCACTCTTCTACAAGTTTTTGCATCCCCGCCGAGCGTCGACGGCTAGGCACATTCTGAATTTACCAAATATCGAAAAGAATAGCAAGTAACCTAATACGGCCTACCGTTTGCATCATGCGTCGCATCCCATGCTTCAACGAAATTCCAAGCGTTCATTGTGCAATAATCCTCGATAGCCTTCCCTATCGCATCTTCAATAGTAGCATTTGGCAAACACTCGGCTTTTCTATACCTCTCATAAACGGCCGCCTGTTCTACAGTCAATCGGACAGGCACAACACACTGATACACTTCAAATTTCTGCCCTCCAAGATCGGTCACCTGCTGCCTTTTCATCCTTTTTCCCTCCAAAACAATAAGTTTTTTCTAATTCCTTGCTTTACAATCATTTACAAAACTATTTTGCTTCTTTGTTTCAATCTCAGTTTTCGCAAATCCTTGCAGACGCAAGAATTACGAGGGAATATCCCCTATATTTAAAAATATCTATCAAGTCCACTAAAAACCTTCTAATATGTCCCTGCTCGCGCAAGGCTGCACACACGCTCTGAAAAGCTGTGATTGTAGCTATTTCGACCGGCGCCGGTATACCCCTATACCGTATAGACTTACACAACATCGTCTTCCAGCTTCGCATCCAGCCCGAGCTCGGCCTTGACGGTGAGCAATCCAGCTTGCATGTTCTCGGTGCAGGCAAGGATCTGCTCGATGATTTCATATCCGAGTTGCGCCTTCTTTTCATCGGCTATCATAGGAAAAGCAGCAAGAGCCTTGTCCAGCCCGATAATGTGAATCGAAGGTTTCATGCTTTGTTAATCCTCATGCGTTCCATTAGATTCGCCCCGTCAAACCCCTCTTCCTTCCGCCGCCGCCTTTCTTCCTCTTTCGTCTTGGCATACATGCAGAAATCGATATCAAAATTCCAATACGCGCAACCCCGACGAATATCACAGCTAGCCGGAGATCGCCCAATCGGACACCTTGAATATCTATCAGGATCGTATCTTCGACTTTTCATTTTTTCTCCGCCGCATCCCGCCGCTCTCTGTAGCAACACTTGTGTTGAGCTCTCGACCAATATAGGCAATCTTCCTCGATAGGGCACGAGTCATGCTCGCTCTGTTTCCAACCTAGGACACACCACTGATATTTCTTTCTTGCCGCTTCCGACTGTTCCATATCTACAATGTACTACACATTGTGCAAAAAAGTTGACACCTTCTCAGCCTCACGCCGCTTTTTCTCTTCCTTTATGATTTTCACTGCCTCGTTCCAGGTATGCGTTTTAAGCAGCTCGATTAGTCGTTTTTGTAGATCAGTCGGTGCCATCGGGCGCGGACATTCCTCTTCTGCGTTCTGCCTCAACGCATATTGACAATAGCGATATGGATTTTTGACTCCTCTGAAAAAAGCATAAGTCGAAAAATTACCTAATAGCCCATGGAAATTGCACTGGCAATTATTCATGGGGCATCACTACCGTCTGGTGACGGCGGGGGGGGGTAGCTCACCGGTCTCACCTCTATTCCTCTAACTTTTCAGCACTTTTGCACACATCCAAGGGGTGGAGCGTGTGTGTACTTCCAGATCCGCCGCAGATTCACCATCATGGCAGAGCAGGTAATCATCTGAGTATTTCTGATAATGCCTCGAACCGGCAATTTGCACAGATGGCCGCCAAATGGATGGATGACACTGCGGACCGTTGCTTCAACCGCTGTCCGGATGTTCCCCTCTTTACGGTTCTGTTTTTGCTCTTTGCGCATCTTCGCGACCTGGGCAGCACGTGTGTTTAGCCGAAGCACGCGGACCGGACGCCTCTTCAATGCTTCAGCAGGACATCGATCAGAGAAAGGACAGGCGGCACAGAGATCATCATCAAACTCCGCAGCAAACCGCCCCTCCTTGCGGCCGGCGCTCACCTCCACCTCCTGATCCCCGGGGCAAACCACTTTCACCGGTTTTCCCTCTTCATCTGTTTCCCACTCAAACTCTTCAAGCTTAAGCCGATCATCCGAGGATGAAGGCTTACTCCCTCGGATCGCCGTAGTTCGGTGCTCAACTTCTTGATCTCTCATCACTTTTTCTGCAGCAGGCCCGGTATACCCGCCATCGGTCCACACAGTCTCGACTCCGGTTCGATCTTTCAAATCGCCTATCCCCTATACCATAAGGCTCTGGTCATCCGTGACATTCGGTGCGACCTGTACTTTTGTGATCAGTTGCACCTCATTTTCTTTGTCGCAGGTCTCGGTCAGATTGACCACATACCCTCGGCTCTGTTCCCCTTTCTTGCTTCGAAAGGTTGCCTCAAGATCATCGGGAGATTGCATGCTCGAGGCGCTCAAGCTCTTCCCTTCCTTCACCTCTATCTTTGGGCCGTCTCCGTCCCCAGAATCATACTTCAGCTCAAAATGCTCGGTGAATACCCGTTTGAGCACTTGATAACTTTTGTGCTCCTTGTATCTCGCTTTCAGCTCTTCCACCAGTTTATGCATCAGCTCGCCTATGGCAGAGAAGTGTGAACCAAGATCCCCTTTTAGCCGGTAGCAATACTGTCCGGAAGTCCCTTTGATATATGGAGAGAAATCGTCTTGATATTTTTGCTCCTCTCCTTCTTCCTCCAGCATGCGCCATACCCGCTGTAACACTTCCACTAATAGCTGTAGCCGACTGTATCTCCTAATATTGCTACCAACAAGGGTCGAATCCATCCTTTGGGTCCCTGTGTTCAATTTCATCGCCTCAAGCTGTTCATCAGTTACCTTTGAAAACATACTGTCATACAGGTTCTCACCTGAGTTCTGCATATGAAAACTGACTCTGGCTCTGAAATTATATAACGTCCTCAGTTCAAAGTTCCCTTCCCCCAATGTCCTCAAACCCAGGGCATACCGCACTTGCAGGTTAAACAGAAACGCTTCGTACAACTCCTCATCCGACCAGCCGAATCCGGCTTTCAAAATCTCAATCCCTGCCAGGATATTCACCGGTGTGTTGGGACGGGAATATATCCCGCTGTACAGTTTGGCAAAAGGCGCCTCATCAATTCGGGAAAAAAGTTCTGTATAGAAACTCTGCGCCCATGAGTCTGCCAATCGTTTCTTTTCCTTAGCCGGTAGACCCTCCACTGTGTTGAAAAACTCTGTTTGTAGATGATCTGTATTTTCGCGGAACACTTGCCCCTCCCAGGAAACTGTCGCTAAACCTGGAAAGAGTGTAGCATATTCTCAGAATTTTGAGAATTCCCTACCTTTTTTCAGGGGAGTCATTTTTCTTTCTAAATTTCACCATCTCCACTCCCAAAACGTTATGCTATCCATAGAAAGAATGACAGTAATGACAGCAAACAGTCAATTCTCTATACTTTTTCACGCGTATAGGAGCTCAAAAAGTATAGGAAAAAGGCACTTTGCTGTCACTGCTGTCACAAACACGCTCATTTTTCACCTAATCCCATCCGATATCGCACTTTTGATTCTCTTGCACTTTTGAATCCTCGGTTTGACATTTCTCTACCCAGAACTGCTTGCGTATACCGATATTTCACGCCAGCAGAGTCACACCAGTTACCATAAATTTCGTACAATCGAGCACTTGTAATCCTTGCATCTTTGCCAATCACCAGGTATTCCGAGAAAAAATCGCCGAGTTCATCCATCTCTTCCCGTTGCATCTTTCCGGCAGATAGCACCTTTTCCGGCGGGTTCAAACCGTGAGATTGCCATTGAGCGCAACCGACTAAACACCATCGGAAAATGCCGGGTAGTTCCTCGAGCAGCTTATCTTTGAGCTCTTTATCGTCCCGCTCACCTTCAAAGCGTTCTGCGAATTCAACGAACAAACTGCGAGACCAGATCCCCTCATCAACGCCATCAATCTTAGGCGGGTAGTTCGTTCTGATAACCAATTTGCCGACGGGTCTAAAATCAAATGCCCTTTTAGCATAGAGAAACCGGCCCGACAGAGTATCCGCACCTGTCCACGTTTTGATCAGTGTTTCGTCAAGTCTTGCCTTCTTGTCTGTCTCGGAGATACAAACCATTCGACTACCTCGTAGCCGAGCAGTATCATGCTGAATGCTTTCAGCCTTCTGCCGGAGGAAAGTATCGGGCAAGGCAGTCGCAGCATAGTCCCCAAATATCTCCATCAGCACTTCCAGAAATACACTTTTCCCGTTGTTACCGTTACCATGTAACGTGAAGTACTTCCGTTCTCGCATATCGCCGGTGAGACAATACCCGATCATCCGTTGCAGGAAAGAAACCATCTCTGGATCCCCTGACATAATCTGTAACAGGAAGGCATCCCATAGTGGGCATTTTGCTCCATCGTTAAACTCTACCGGCGCAATCTTTGAGATAAGTTGGTCGGGATCATGAGGCTGTAAAAGTCCAACGCTACGCAGATCCATCGTTCCGTTATCGCAATTCCAAAACCAAGGATCGGTGTCCAACTCATTAGGCCGGATCGGTATATTCCCTTCACTCATCGCCAGGGCAAGCATGGATTCTATTTTCAGCCTGCTTTTGCACGCTCGAGCCTTAGCCGCAATCTTTTCGTCGGCCAGATCCCAAGCCTTGACGTAGACTTCCTTCATCGTTCGCTTCGCCCACTTGCTGACGATCTGGTTGTCATCTTCTTGCCACTTCTTCCCCGTCCAACAGAACCAAGAGCGTGAGATTGTGCAGTAGTGCACATACTTTCCGTACTTGCGAAAGAAGCGCTCGCCATTCGCCATATCACTAAACTCAAAACTATCTTCCTCGGTTGTTTCTTCTTTTTTCTTTGTATGTCCCTTCCGATACTTGCTGGCCGATTCCGCCTTTGCCTGGACTTGATCTTCCGGCAAAGGCTCTGGCAAAGTTTTGTTAAGCTGGAGCAACCCGGTAAGGATCTCTGGATACTCCATACCTGTACCACGCCATGAACAGCCAATCTTGAATAAGGAGATGTCCCGATTCCCTGTCTCGATCTGGTCTGCGATCGGCTTAGGTGCTCGCTTCTTCTTGTGGGCTTTGATTAACTTCAACAACCAATCTGGACACTCAGCAAACTTGCCACCGTTGTCATCTACTACGCGATACTCTCTGCCGTCTGCATAATAAGATCCGGCAAGCGTCACCTTCCCGCCATCACCTTTAACTTCAACGCCCGGATAATCCGGCCACTGAGAAATCAACGGAACTGCGAATCCCGGAGGCAATAAGAAATAGGGATGAAAGCCGCCGCTGCCGGTCTGTACCAAGAAGGTCTTAACCGTTTCAACGCCTGCGTCCACTTTCATCTTTTCCCATGACTCCATACCATGACTGCCATTCTTGATATCGATGTCCAAAGCAAAGAAACCAAAAGCGGCGCCTGTTAGTGTGGAGAAATTACAGTCCGGCCATTTCTCAGCCCATCCTTTAATTTTCTCTGGATCGCTGCTAGCCTCCCCATTCAACCAGCCTTTGATTTTCGGTTTTTTCCCCTTATCTTCAGGTACTATCTTAGCGCCAAGTGCTGCAAATTTTAGTGCGATATCAAGCTGTTTCTGCTTCATCATTTATCCTTTTAAAACGGCCCGAGCTACATCGTAGCCCAGGCCGTTGACACTTCTGTTAAAAAGGAATGTCGTCATCGAACTCTTCCGCCTTCGGAAGCTCACCTGTAGTCGCTGCAACCGGCTGTTTCGTTAAATCTACCCCTTGCGAGGCTGATAGAGGGGCTTCCTGCCGTGGCGCTAATGGTGTCAACTTAAGGCTAAACTCCCCTGATTCCGCAGTCCTTTTTACCACTGAACGGAACAGTTTTTTAGGATTGCCGCCGCTGGATCCTGCGGGAGCGTCTTTAAGATATTGAAAGGCGAATTTATCACCACTGCGTAGCCGTTTCTCTTCACAAATCTCCCGAATAGCCGCACTTGCCCAAATGCCATAAACGCCAGGTTCTCGAATTTCACCGTTAATCTTGACTTTGTGGCAGTCAGCTTTAATCAACAGGCGGGGTCCATAGCGGGTTTCTTTTTCAGAACAGACGAGACATCTACCTACAATCAGATCACCGAACTTATCAGCTTTCCATGTCTGCGCCTTGTGAACTTCTTCACTCAGCAATTCGTCGTAAATCGTATCAGTACTCATTATTAAAGCTCCTATTTGTACTTGTTTTAGTGGAATGAAGGGGTTATAATTGAAACGTAACATATTCCGAAAGCGGAACCAATTCGCTGACAGCGTGGGGGTTCCGCTTTTTTTCTAGTTACGCTCCGGGCAAACATTCATCACGAGCCACCTTCCCTATCACTGAAAACACGCTAGCTGCAACCCACGCGAGAGGACTCGAGAAGTTGTTCCAACTCCTCGGCGTCGAAAAATACCCGGGAATGCGGTCCGAAAGGTTTTAGATGGGGAATTGTGCCTTGGCTTACTTTTTTACGAAGAGTCAGCGGAGACACCCGCAGGAACTCAGCCGCTTCAAAATAGTTAAGAAGTTTCACGTCTCTACCTCCTAGTACAACTATACACGCGGAGGTACTGACATCTGGGCAAAGTGTCAGTAAGGCAATGAAACTATTTACGCGGCTTGTGCGGGCTCTGTGTGTTCCGATACACCGCGCGCTGACTTCGGTGGTAGTGCTTGGCTATGATACCCGCCAGCTTCCAGTGTGAGAGCGTCGGGACTTTTTCATGCAGTTTGTCGATATAATCCTGATAAGCTTCAGCTCTATGGTCTTTGCTCTTGCTACGTTGCCTGCTACTTTCTTTTCTGCCTTTGGCGACTTGTTTCCCTTCGCTGTGAAAAGGTTCTACATCCTCAGTCCACTCGAGGATCTCCGAACTACCATCGGGTAAGTAGATCACATGCCGATGTTCTATCTTCTCGGTTTTCGCGCTCCAAAAGTCATTATGTTTCATGGTTAAACACCTCACGCTGCAGCTTCGCCACCTCCCGGAAGTCCTCAAGCTGAAAATGGGTGTAGTGATCTGTCATCTGCAACGTGCTATGGCCTGTCACCCGTTGCAAAATAGCCGTAGGTACGGCGTGAGAGCGTGCCAGTGAGTTGAACGTGTGCCTCCAGCTATGGAATGTCAGATTCCGTTTTTTTCGCTCCTCTGTGGTGATCCCTGCACGTTCCAGCGCTTCGTACAAAGCTTGTGTGACACGGGACCCGGAAGTTGGAGTCTCCCCACGATTCACGGAAAATAAAAAACCCCCGGAACCGATAAAGAATGCTATATCTTCCATCACTCGCGCTGGTACTGGCACATCTCGCTCCTGCCGTGTCTTTGTCGGTAAAAGGCCATACTTCCAGTGGTACGACTGCGATACGTGAACATGATCCTCGTGGATGTTTTCGTCTCGTAGTGCCGGGATCTCACCTTGCCGCAGTCCTGTGGCCGCTGCGAGCTCGTTCACGACACGGTACAGGGTGTGGCCGTTCCAGATTTTCTCAAGGCTGTCTGGACCGAACAGGGTGCGGATCTCCTCAAGAGAAAAGGTTCCTCGATCTCGGCCCCGACCGGCGAACATACGCACTGCACCGAAGGGATTGGCCGCCAGTAAGCTCAAGCGCTTGGCCTCCCCAAGCATCACCCGCAGGCATCCGGCAATGTTATTGATACGCTTTGGAGAAAGTCCTTGATCTAGTAAGTCGAACATCCAGGACTCAATGGCTTGCGGCTTAATGCTGGACAGCCGGGAGGTACGAAAACGCGGAAGAATATGCAGCTCTAATACTGCACGCATGTCTGCGGCATGTCGCTGTGAGATCGTCGGTCGTCCTACGGGAGAACGCGCCAGGCGCCCCCGGCAGTAGTTGCACTTGCCCCAAATCCACCAGTCCTGAGCGTAGGTCTCAAAGACGGTCTCCTTGATAGGGACCAGCTCCCCGGTGCGCAGTAGTGAGTTGCTAGTAGCGCTCGGCTTTTGTTTTATTTGTTTGGCCGGTAGATCGGCCTGCGGTACGTTCTCCGTACTGGTCGTAGGTTCGGTAGTACCAGATTTTTGCGCCATCTTTGCAACGGCGACGGTACAACGAATAATCTTTTCGTAGCCTTCCCATGTTAACCTCCTGGAAAAAACATTGTTTAGGCTACACGGTGGCTACTTCGGCCTTTTGCCGATTTGCTATTTTCTTTCTCTATAAACACTTACGATACGGGAGCGACGGGGATTGAACCCGCGATCTCCGGCTTGACAGGCCGGCGCGATAACCAAACTTCGCCACGCCCCCTCAGCAGAGCTAATATACTACAGCCGGATGTATTTGTGTCAATACCTGCCCTGCAAATTCTCCGCTGATACAGTTACCCATGTCAGAATGATACGCTGGGCAAAATGACTCAGTCGATGACGATGATACGGTCTTTCATTGGAAAACTGGAAAATTAGAACCAAAAGGGATAATTTTCCAGTCCGCCAATGTGTGACGATACCTACCAGTACCGATTGGGTCAAATTGTCCCTTCGGGTCATTCTGCCCCACTGAAATCGAGATTGACATTTCCGGGACTTCGGTGATATTTTTTAGCCTGCTTATAGATTGAACAAAAGGATAATTCATGCCTTCAAGACAGATGCGAAGAGCGACCCGCAGGCGCAACCAAAAAGATTCAAATATCGCTGAGAAGCGAAAAGAGACTCATCCCTTTCTGTATGCCTTCAGCGTTGTGATATTGATCGTAATCGCGGTGACCTTTCTCGGTGGCCCGGCCCTATCCCGCGCAGGTGGCAGCGGCCGAATCATCTTCGGATACTATAAGGGCAAACCTATAGAGTTTTTCCCAGGGAATTTCTTCTCGCAACGAAAAGACATCATCGCCGACCAGTTGCGGAAAGGGGGAGAGCAGGATGACCTTCAGGTTCAGGCCTATCAGGTCTGGCGCACCGCCTTTGACCAAACGGTGCTGCACACGGCTATCCTCACGGAGGCGGATGAAAGCGGAGTGTGGATCTCAGAAGACAAGCTGGACGATACCTTGATTACCTCGGGACCGTACGCCATCGATGGAAAGTTCAGCGAAGAGCGGTACAAGGCGACCCCCAGTACCGAGCGAATGGCCTACCGGAAGCTGTACCGGGAACAGCTGATTCATGAACAGTACATTGAAGACATTTTCCAGGCCAAGAGGGAGAGCGCCGGGGAAAAACAGTTTCTGGCAAGCATGGTGGATGAGCAGAGACGCTTCAGCCTGGTCAGCTTCCCCTTCGAAGACTACCCGAAGGAGGAGATCGAGGCATTTGCCCAGCAGAATCAGGAACGCTTCCGGCGTATCAAACTGAGCCGTATTCTCATCAAATCCAATGAGCGGGAAGCTGGAGAGATTCGCAATAAACTGATCGACAGGACCGGCAGCTTCGAGGAGCTGGCCAGAGCCCATTCCAAGGATATTTATGCCGAAAAGGGCGGTGAGATGGGATGGCGGTACTACTACGACTTGGAGGCGGATTTCGAGGACAGCGAACCGGTGGAAACCATTTTTCAGCTCCAGGAAACTGAAATATCTCCTGTGCTTGAAAGCCGCTTTGGCTGGATTATCTACCGCTGCGACACACCTTCTCTTGAACCGGATTTTAATCTCGAGGAAACGGTGCAAATCGTCAGAAATTACATGATGCGCTACGAGAAGGGGATGATCGAGGACTACGTACTCAGCCAGGCGGAATCCTTCAGAGAGCGGGTTAACGATGTTGGTTTTCTTGGTGCTACCCTTGAAACCGATTACTCTGTCGGCGTGACGGACTTCTTCCCCCTCAACTACCAGTCGTATTACTTTTTGTCTCCCGTACGTTCCCCTCAAGAACAGGTCAACCTCTCCGCCGCCGCCTTCAGCGAGGATTTTTTTATCCAAGCATTCTCCCTGGCTCCCGGAGAAGTCTCCTCCCCGATTCTGCTGGACGATCAAGTGATCGTACTCAGACTGGACGATGTCCGTGAACCCCCGCAACGGGAGATGGAGCTGTTGGATGATTATCATACCTACTATGCCCAGCAGTCTTCGGAGCAGGATCTCCAGAACGCGCTCCTCAATCCCGATTATATACAGGACGATTTCGACCGGACGTTCTACGAGTACGTGTTTCCCAGGCAATGACCGAAGCTGAGCCCCGACTGGTCGATACCGGACGGGGCTACACCATTACCTATAGAGGGAAGGCCTTTTACTCGCCCCACGATCCTCAGGGAGGGGCGCTTCGAAGGGTAGAAAAAATCGCTCTCGAGCCGAAAACACTCGTGTTCGTTCCCTCCGTTGGATTGGGCTATGGAATTCCCGAGCTGCTCGACAAGATCCCCGATTCCTGCCACATCCTTTGCATCGAGGTGGACGAACGACTGTTCAGATTAGCCCTAAGCGCCGGTCCTGCCCTGCCGAAGAGCGACAGACTCACCATTATACGAACGACTCAACCCAAACAGGCCGCTGCAGTTGTACACAAACTTGGCCTCTGGAGGTTTCGACGTCTTCTGCCCTTGCATCTGAGCGGGGGGTACCAGTTGTACCGCCGGGAGTATCGGGAGCTGCAGGAAGCCCTGGAGGATGAGATTCGCCTGTTCTGGCAGAACAAGCTGACATTGATCGCCATGGCCCATCTGTGGCTGAAAAATCTCTTCACGAATCTTCGCCTCCTGCCCGAGGCAGGGGATATTTCAGAACTGTCGACGGATCTGCCGGTGCTCGTAACCGGAGCCGGTCCCTCTCTGGAAAAGAGCCTGGATTGGATTGCCAGGATCCGAAAGCGGACAATTCTCATGGCTGTGGACACCTCTTTACCGGTCCTCAGCGATGCGGACCTGCTTCCCGACTGGGTGTTCACCCTGGATGCACAAATCTATACCGTACTGGATTTCATCCCCTGCCGGGATCCACGGATCAAACTGCTCTGCGATCTGACCTCCAATCCACAGAGCCTGCGGCTGTTTCCCGAACTGTTTTTCTTTTCCACCCGCTTCCATCCTCTGCAGCTTTTCGACAGGCTCGAATCCGCGGGGCTTCTCCCTACCCCGCTGCAACCGCGAGGCTCCGTCGGTGTGTCCGCCGTGGAAGCTGCTCTGTTGATGACCAAGGGACCCGTCCTGTTCACGGGTCTCGATTTCAGCTACCCAAAGGGCCAAACCCACGCCCGGGGAGCGCCATCCCAGCGGGCGATGCATCTGAACTGCACCCGGATCCGGCCCTGTGGCATGTCCGCTTTCGAGACCCTTCTGGCCCGTCCGCGGCTGTGGATCGAAGGAAAGAGGGGGAAACGCCTCCTAAGCGATCTGGTTCTTCATTCCTACGCCCGTCAGCTCTACAGCATCATTGCCAACTCCCCAAGAGCTTTCGATTTAGGACCGGAAGGCCTGCCCGTCGGCGGCCAAAGGATTAGCTCCTTCTCCGAGTTGGACCGGATATGCATACCCTCCTCTTCCCGCGGAAATAGGGCACCAAGGGGGATCAGTACACGCAGCGCTCAGGAGCGCAAGCGTATCGCGCAGCAGGTGCGCACCTTCTGCGAAAAGGAGCAGGCGCTCGTATCCCGGTCTGTTGTGGAGTATCTGCTTCTTTCCCTACCCGAGGTCGACCCCGAAAAGGTGCTCACCTCTCAGAATCTGAAGACTGTCAAAGCTCGATCTCGACTGTTCTGCTCCCATCTCCAACGCACCCGAAATGAGTTGACGAAGTAGGGAACTAGATAAAAATATCCGTCTCCAAGTAAGCGGCCAGTTGCACCGCACTCTCGAGGAAGCCGGATTTTCTCTTTTTTACGTAAATCCTCAGCAGGGCAAAGCGGTTTTCCTCATCCAGCTCCCAACCCTGGATACTCAGCGGGTCGTCCTTGGACAACCCGGTCTCATCGGCGATGGAACCTGGCAGCACTCGACGCACGGTGTAGTTGGTTCTCCAGAGGAACCGGCTTGTTTTTTCGATCTTGATTCCGAACAGCGGCAAGAGCACGTTGTCCCGAAGATCCTTGACTAAACTCTCTTCGATTGGGCTGTAGGGGCGCTCGGCCAGGCTCAGAGCACCGGAAAAGGACTGCCCGTCCCGCTGCCACTCCAGGTTGACGAGCACTGGATAGTCCAGATCGAGCAGTGCGGACTGGATATCTCCGATCGCCGTGTAACTTGTTCCGTTCAGGGAGACGAGGATGTCCCCCTCCTTTATCCCCGCCCTGTCTGCCGGCGAACCAGGAACCGTATAAATCACCTCGAGTCCTTTGTCACCCTCCTGCATGGCGATGCCAAGCCAAGGGTGTCCGGCTTCATCGCCGCGGTACAAACGAGGAAGAGCCTTTTCCACCCAGTTGTAGGGGATCGCAAAGTTCACCCCCTCAAACTGTTCAATCCCGGCGAAGACGATGCCGACAAGCTGTCCACTGTCATCGAGCAGCGGTCCGCCGCTGTTCCCGTAGTTGATCGGGACATCGACCTGGATTGCATCACCCATCTGAAGAAACCGACGTCCCGTGGCCGAAACAATACCGGAGGTGACCGTATTCTCCAAACCAGCCGGCGAGCCGATGGCGATGATTCTGCCACCTACTTTGAGATCCGAGCTGCCGCTGTAGGAGAAGGTGAACTGAGGCTCGACCTCCGCCTTGATCAGGGCAAGGTCGAATAACCTGTCGTATCCGACCACTCGTGCCGGTACCTTTTCCTCTACACTGTCAGAGAGTCGAATATAGAGTCTCGAATAACCCTCGTACTCCGGATCTACCTCGCTGGCAATCACATGGTAATTCGTAAGCAGGTATCCACGGCTGTCGATAAAAAAACCACTACCGATCACCCGATCGGGGAATCCCATTCCCCTTTCAAGCTTGATCCCCCTGTTCACCCATACGGTAACCGTGCCCTGAACCATTCTCTCCACCGGGGGAATACCAACCGTTGCGGCGGCAGCGTCCTCCGGTGCTTCGATGCCCTGCCGCTCTATCTCCTTCAAGGCAAGTTGATGCACCTTGGCGTTCTGAAGTTCCACAGCCAGTTTGAGCAGCAAGTTGAGCAACGGCTCCGTAGCAGAACCGGCGGTAAAAGCCCGCTGAGCATAGTAGAAGGCCAGCGGCTGTTCTCCGGCATCGTAACTGGATTCAGCCATGCGATACAGCAGCAGCGGGACGGACCATTCCGACACCAGGTCCTCTTTGCCGATCCCGACCAAAGACAGGTAGTAACGAAAGGCTGCGGAGTACTCGTGATTATCGACCTGTTCCTCGAAGGCTTTGACCAGGCGGTCAAGGACCACACCGGAGAGATCCTCGAGCGCAGCGGCAGGGATACCTTCTTCAGGATTTCGTTTCAGAAATGAGATGTCCTGATAAGCTTCGGCAAGCTGATTTTCATCGATTTTCGACTGAATAGAATCCAAGCGCACTGCCCGCAGCTCTTTTATTTCTTCCGGGACAACGCTGTTTTGCACGGTGGTACAGGCAAACAGAATAAACGGAACAGTCAATAAGAGGAAAAATCGTTTCATCTCATTTCTCCAACAGAGGTTAGACCGTAAGTCCCGTTCATACATACTCTCGGCTGTTGAACTCGGGGGTTGTGTTATTCTTCCATCTTCTTTCTGGCCGGAAACCCCAATAGCTCCCGTATTTGAGCATCATCGAGGGTCTCCTTCTCGACCAGAGTTACGGCCAACAGCTCGAGCTGATCCCTGTGCTCGGTTAGAAGAGCCTTGGCCTGCTTGAGACCGGACTCCACGATACTGCGTAGTTCCTTGTCTATTAGCTGAGCGGTCTCCTCCGAGTAATCCTTGTGGCGAGCGATTTCCTTTCCGAGAAAGATCGGCTCCTCTTTCTGACCGTAGGCTACCGTGCCGAGGGACTTCGACATTCCCCATTCGCAGACCATGCGCCGAGCGATCTCCGTAGCCTGGTCGATATCGTTTTGAGCGCCCGTTGTGTTTTCCTGGAAAATGATTTCCTCAGCAGCGAATCCGCCCATGTTGATCGTGATCCTGTCCGTCAGCCAGCCCTCGCTGCGGGAGTAGGTGTCGGATTCGGGAAGTGAAAAAGCGATCCCAAGAGCCTGACCATGGGGAACGATTGTTACCTTGTGCAGAGGGTCCGCATTTTTCAGATAGTAGTGAAGAAGAGCGTGGCCCGCTTCATGATAGGCGGTCATCCTTCTCACTTTTTGAGGAATCACTTTGGATTTCCTGGCAATTCCCATCATCGCCTTGTCCCTGGCGTCCTCGAAATCCTCCATGTTCACCTTTTGCTTGTTCCGGCGGGCTCCGTAGAGAGCCGCTTCGTTCACCATGTTGGCCAAATCCGCTCCGGAAGACCCCGGGGTGGCCCTGGCAACCCTGCTCAGATCCACATCATCATCGAGAGGAATGGTGCGGCAGTGAATTTTCAGGATTTTTTCCCGCTCTTTGGAGTCGGGCATATCGATCACAACCAGCCTGTCGAAGCGTCCGGGTCGGAGCAATGCCGGATCGAGAACATCGGGGCGATTGGTAGCCGCCACAATGATCACCCCATCCTTCGTGTCGAAGCCGTCCATCTCCACCAGCATCTGGTTCAGGGTCTGCTCGCGCTCGTCATGTCCGCCGCCGTAGCCGGCGCCGCGAACTCGTCCGACCGCATCCAATTCGTCGATAAACAGAATACAGGGGGCATGCTTTCGTCCCTGTTCGAAGAGGTCCCTGACGCGGCTGGCGCCCACGCCGACGAACATCTCTACAAAATCCGAACCGGACATGTGAAAGAAGGCGACATCCGCCTCCCCGGCGATTGCCTTGGCCATCAGGGTTTTTCCGGTACCCGGCATCCCGACCAGCAGAACTCCTTTGGGAATCTTGGCCCCAAGCTTAGAAAACTTCTCCGGGCTTTTAAGAAACTCCACCACTTCCTGGAGCTCATACTTCGCCTCTTCCTGACCGGCTACGTCATTGAAGGTGGTCTTCTTACCGGTATCGAGATACTGTTTGGCTCGACTCTTGCCGAAGTTGAACGCCCGGTTTCCGCTGCCCTGTACCTGCCGGAACATAAACCAGATAAATACAAAACCCAAAATCCACGGAAGGAACTCTATGAAGACGCGGAACGGCGAGACTGTCTTTGGTCCGCCGGTAACCCGGATGTTCTTTTCAAGCAGCTTGTCCATAAGAGTGGAATCGGGATAGGGAATCGTCGTCTTGAAAAAGGAGGTCATCTCCCCCGATTGATTCTGCAGCGTGCCCTGAATCTCGTACTGATCCACGATTTTCACGGATTCGACCACACCCTGGTCCAAATAGTTCAGAAACACCGAATAGGCAATCTCTTGGCTGCCGCTGCGGTCGCTGTATACAAAAAAGAGAATAAAAATTACTACCAGTACCAACAAGGAAATGAGGGCAATTCTGTTGTTGAAGGGTAGTCGGGGCGGGCCGCCCGCCGGCCCACGTTTGTCCTGTTTATTGTCGCCGTTCACTCTACCTCCACATCGTATCTGTGAACCATACTCTTTAGTTCTTTTCCCCGCTCGGATGACACTCCAGTACGAAGTCTATCTCTGTACCCGAACAGGCTGCCAAAGACGGCAACGGTTCCTCTCCGGTCTTCCAGAACAGGGATCTTCCAGCAATCCTGTTTAGCTACTCGCCACTCGGCAAACAACTTTCTAACCTGTTTGCTGCCCTCCCTTAGGGTTATGGTGTCCCCTGATCTGGCGGAACGAAAAAGGACAGAGATAGCTCCGCAACTCATACTGCCGGACTCGAATATGAGTCCTGCTTCGGGGATTACTATCCTGTTCTCGCCTCTGACAACTATAAAATAACCTTTTTCGCTGCGACCGACAACTTCCATGGCCAAGATCAATTGCTCCCCTCTCCAGTACAGCCGAATTCCGTAACCGGAGAGCACGATCCTTCGAAGGCGGACAAAACGATCGTCCTCAACCTGAGAGAGGAACCTGTAGGGTATCCTCTTCCTTTCCACAGCCAACGAGTTGAGTAGACCTGTGATGGAGAACACGCGCAGCACACCCGGAACCGCGAGAAACTCCTGCCCCGAGATCCTGTAACCGCCCGGGGTAGGCGTCCAGACGAGACGTCTCTTACTTTCAGAATCAACATAGGCTCTCAATCTGAAGAGCTTTTTCGAGAGGGAGAGCAAACTCCCACGAAAACCGGGGAATATCTGTTCGGCTGCCGGCAACAGGTTGTGACGCACCGCATTTCGCAGATACCGACTGTCCTTGTTGGTGGTGTCTGTCAGGTAGCGCAGACCCCGATCGGAAAGATATCGTATGATCTGTGGGCGGGTACACTCGTACAGGGGACGGACAAGAAAGTCCCGCTTTTCCGGGATTCCCGGCAATCCACTCAGATCGACGCCCTGAAAAAAACGCATGACCAGGGTCTCTATCTGGTCATCCGCCGTGTGGCCAAGGGCGATGTACTCACATTGCTTTTCCGAGGCGCTTGTCTTCAGGAAATTGTAGCGGGACTCTCGGGCAACCTCCTCCAGGCTTCTGCCCGTACTCCGGGCGCGTTGCACGAGTTCTCCCTGGGGCAATCTATCCCAGGACAGATCCACTCCCAGGTTCGAACAGGTCTGCTGGATGAACTCCAAATCCTTGTCCGTCTCGCGACCGGACCGAATGCCGTGGTCGAGAAAGGCGACGCTCAGTGCAAGCGGATACCGGCCCTTGAGTCGGTGCAGGACGTGGAGCAGACAGAGTGAATCCGGCCCTCCAGACAGGGCAACCAAGATGCGGGATCCCCGGGCAATCCCGTACCTGTGCAGATAATCGAGGACTTTCCTTTCAACCGCCCTCGGTTCTTCTGTTGAAGACATTCATCACCCTCTCCAGCCCCTCCTCCATCAGCTGAAGCACACCCCCCGCGGCTGTGTGAACTCCTTCGTCGAGCAGGTTTGCTTCTTTGCCTCGGGCTTCAGAAAGCACATAGTCCACCACATCGGTTCGACGATTCGGCCGACCGACACCGATGTATAACCGCGGAAAGTCTTGCCGCCCCAGCCGGTGAATGATCGCGGCCAACCCTTTGTGCCCGGCGGCAGATCCTTTTCGTTTTATTCGGCATTCCCCCACAGGCAGGTCCATGGTATCGCAGACCACCAGGATCTCCTCGATGGCGGCACCGGTCCGTCTTAAAACATCCGGGAAAATATCACCTGAACGGTTCATGTAGGTCAGGGGTTTAACCAGGTACAGCCTTCCTGACTCAAAGTCCGTCCAAGCGATGGAATAACTTCGCAGAAACGCCCTTTTGAAAGTCAGTCGGAATCTCTCCGCCAGGATTTCTACAGTCCTGAAACCCACGTTGTGACGGGTAAAGCTATACCTGTTTCCCGGATTCCCCAATCCGACAACGGTGAGATCCAGGGCCTACTCCTCGACCTGCTCCTCTGCGGCCTCTTCCTCTTCCCCTTCAACAGCTTCCGCCTCGACTTCTTCCGGCACCTCTTCGACTTCAGCACGTTTGTGGGTGACCATGCAGACGACCTGATCCGGTGAGTTCAGTATTTCCACACCCGCCGGGGCCTGGATGTCCCGAACGTGGATTGAGTGCCCGATCTCAAGGACTGAAATGTCCACTTCAATGTGTTCGGGCAGATCCTTGGGAAGACACTCGACTTCGAGCTCATGAATGAAGCTTTCCTGGACACCCCCTTCGCGCACGCCGGCCGCCGTTCCGACCAGGTGAAGTCCTACATTCGTACGCAGGGTTTTCCCCCGCTCGATTTCATAGAAGTCAACATGGGTGATCGCCCCGGAAATCGTATCCTCCTGGTAATCTCGAATCAATACGTCGTGGCTGTCTCCATCGATCTGAAGGATGATGATCATACTCTCCGAAATAGTAATGAATTTCGTGTTGAACTCGTGAGCGTCTATGGTCAATCCTTTGGGCTCAGAGGTACCGTAAACAACGGCGGGAATTTTCCCGCTCCGCCGCAAACGTCGAGATTCCCTGCTTCCGAAGTGCTGCCTCATCTGGGCCGCGAGTGTTTTCTGCTCCATACTCCTGTTCTCCTTCTGGTGATTGTTGTAGCTGGGACGGCAGGATTCGAACCTGCGAAATGCCGGTACCAAAAACCGGTGGCTTACCGCTTGCCTACGTCCCAAGAATAGACTGGTCAACCCTGCACGTTGTCCGATTCAAACTCCCCCGAATCGTGCTCGACCTCAGTCTTGATCTTGTCATACTCGCCGATGATCTCGCTTTGGAGCTGATGCCGAAACTCTGAGTTGATGGGGTGGGCGATATCCTTGTACTCCCCCGTTTTTGTCTTGCGGCTCGGCATAGCTATAAAGGTTCCCGCTTTTCCTGAAATAATCTTCAGATTATGTACCACAAAGCAGTCATCAAAGGTAACCGTCACGTAGGCTCTGAGCTTACCCCCGGTGCTCACACTCTTGATCCGAATGTCCGTAATCTCCATGGTGCACCTCCTGGCCACCTTTTCCCCGCGGGTACATCTATTTTAATCTGCAGAAGGGTCATTTTTCAAGGGCACGAGCATCCACACACGATGATAGGCACGAGCCAGGGTATCCTCTGCGGATCTTGCCGCCTTCCCATCCGTAAAGACCCCAAAAACGGAGGATCCGCTGCCCGTGACCGCAGCGATATGGGCGCCTGAGCGTCTCAAAATCTCAGTGATCCGTTTGATCACCGGATAGCGACACTCCACAACGTATTGAAAGGCGTTGAAGAAATCCCAGGAATCCACCCGCTTCTGTTCGTATTGAAACCTGAGATCTGCTGGATGAGAAGACCCCGAATGACAGCTCTCGGCGGCCTGGTCGAACCAGTGATAAGCATCCTGGGTGGAAATCGGAAAGCCCGGATATACCAATACCAGATTGAAATCTTGTCTTGCAGCCAAATCCGTTATGTTCTCCCCACGGCCGGACACTAACGCGGCGGAATCTCCAAGGAACAGAGGTACGTCGCTTCCTAATTGGGAGGCCAGATCACGGAGCTCCTTGGGCTTTAAAACCGATCCAAACAGCTTATTCAATCCGGTTAGAACCGCGGCGGCATCACTTGAACCGCCTCCCAGTCCCGCTCCCACCGGGATTGTCTTCTCTATTTTCACCTCGATGCCATCGTCGATTCCTCTAATCTTTCTAAACCTCTCCACGGCAAGGGCGGCGATATTGTGTCCTCCCGGCAGGGATGGATCGCAGACAACACGGAGGGCGTGTTTCTTTTTCAAAGAACAGATGTGAATATGATCGTACAACGGGATACACTGAACGATGGAGAGGATCTCGTGATATCCGTCAGACCTTCTGCCCTTGATCTCGAGATGCAAATTAACCTTGGCGGGGGCCTTCAGGATCAACGGTTCCTCTCTTCCCGTGCAGGGGAATATACACAGAAAAAAGCGTCGCTGTCAACGAACGCTTGAACGAGTAATTGAACGAGTAAAAAAACTGAAGAAGTTGCTCAAAAAAGAGTTGACATATCCCAATTCTTGATCATAGATTGAGGGGTGAAGACAAGCTCTAAGTGCGAGGTGGATATGAGTCGACACACGAACAATCCAAACGAGGAACTCTGGCTGGAGCCATCATCTTCCCCGAATCCGTCCTTCGAAGCGGGCGACGAAGACTTTGACGACTACGGCGATGAGGACTTTTACGAGGACGAAGATATCGATGACGACTACGAGGATGAGGATGAGGACGAGGAAGAGGACGAACTAGACGAGGACTACGACGAGGACGATTTCGAAGAGGAAGAGGAAGAGGAGGAAGAGGAGGAAGAAGAAGAAGAAGAAGAAGAGCTCGAAAAAGACGAGGATGAGGACGATTTCGACGAGGATGACGACGAGGACGAGGACGACGAGGAAGACGATCTGGACTACGACGATTTTGACGAATAGATCAACTCGTTATCAAACCATAGTTTTTCCAATTCGTAAAACTCCCGGTGTTCACGATCCATCAGATGAACCACAAAACGGCCACAATCGACAAGCACCCATCCGGCTTCCCGATTGAGCAGCTTCCGGCGTGTTAGAGGGGTAATAGATTTCTTAAGCAAGAACTCATTCAGCAGTCGAAGCAGCCCTCTCAGATGGGCTGTACTACGAACCGTGGATATAATGAAATAATCGGTCCAGTCGCTCATCTCTCCGATATAAAGGGCGATGACTTCCTCAGCCCTGTGGTCCTCGAGGATCCGCGCTATGTCTAAAA
>Ga0307380_10000547_pt1 | contig 58202 bp, 47 predicted proteins | sample UN3MG_FD_202239 | JGI IMG/M metagenome (GOLD analysis project Ga0307380, IMG submission 202239) | Soil microbial communities from Risofladan, Vaasa, Finland - UN-3 | ecosystem: Environmental > Terrestrial > Soil > Coastal area > Acid sulfate soil | place: Finland: Risofladan, Vaasa | collected... | reverse complement strand
CTTCCTCGGCTGGGTCAGCGAGGACGAACTGGCGGCACACATCGCGAGTCTGGCTCTCGCACAGAGCGGAGACCCTGGGGCGGCGTTCCTCACCCTGCCCTCGGACGTGGCCATTCCCTGTCTTCACCCGGCCAACTCCGCACACACGATACCGAACGGCGCCTGCGCACCCCTCCGCAGCACCCGAGCCGTCTCGCCCTGTCCTTCCGCAACAACCGTGCCGAACAGTATTGGGCAGAGCCCCCAAGTCGTGGGCCACCGCGTCGGGCCCAAGGACACGTACACAAGGTCGAGGCACAACCTGTAGGGGCTGCCCTCAGGCGTCCCTCGGCGTCGGCGGGACGGTCTTGGGGGCGGGGAGCGCCGCGGCCGAGGCAGCGATCTCGGCGAGAGGCCACGCGGTGATCTTGTCGTGGACGGGGCAGCGGTGAGGGCCGGGGTGGATGACGTAGAGGTGGTCGAGGCGAAGGTCGTCGAGGGCGACGCTGAACGTACACTCAATGCCGATGCGGCGGCCGCGAAGGGGGAGAAAGAGGTCGAGTTCGGCGCAACGCGAATTCTGCCGAGCAGGCTCAGAAGCCGCCGGCGACCATCGTGACCAGACTCCAGACGAACCACACGATCGCCGCAAGGGCAAGGAGGGTGAGGGGCCAGAGGAGGAGGACCTGGAGGGCCAGGGTGGTCCAGAACTCCTTCGAGCACTGCTTGCGGAAGTGTTCCCGCCGCCCGTGTCCCCCCTTGATCGTGGCCAGGACGTGGGGGTTCTTGCTCGCCCGGTAGCGCTGGAAGGTTCGGCTCAGCTTGGCGAGGTACTCCGGGAGCTTGCGGCCGACGAAGGCGCACCAGGCAAGACCGCCCGCAAACAGGAACGCCTGCCAGACAATCCCGTGCACTCTTCGGCCCTCCTCTCGTTGCGTCCTTTGTGTGCCTCGGCCGCCGACTCACGGCTCGCCGCCGAGCCGCTTCCTCACCTCTTGCGCGAGAGATTCGGGCGTGGCGCCCTCCTGACCGATGCGGGCGCGGGCCTGGTCGAGGGCCGCGGCCGCGCCGGCGAGGGCGGCGCGGCGGTCGCGCACGCCGTTGTCGCGCGGGAAGACCTCGACCCGCCAGACACCCTCGAGCTTGAGGGCCAGCGGGCCTCCCCCCGACGGCAACTCCGCCTGGGCCTCGCTGCCCTTGATGGCGATCTGAGCCGCGGCGGCGACATCCTCGTCGCGCGGCCACACGAAGGCCGCGAACGCCGCGGGGTTCGCCTGGAGGCCGACGAAGGTGTCCCAGGCGTTCTTGCCATAGGTTTCGCGCAGGGCGATGCGGAGGCGCGAGGCGGCCTGCGCGCGGTCAGAGAGGGCCTCGACCGCGGCCTTGTGGTCGCCGCCGCTCGACGCGAAGCATTCGACGAACTTCGCCTTGTCGCCGTCGGCGAGGGCGCGCTGGAGCTTGCGCAGGACGGCCTGGGGGCTCTCCTGGCCGACGGGGAGCGAGGCGCCGCCGCTGCGGAGCACGGCGCGCACGGCCACAATCCCCACCACGACCAGCCCGACAATCACGAGCCACGTGTACTTCCGCGCCACCGGTCGGGTCCCCCCGTTTCACCGTCTGTGCCTGGGCGCCCTCGCGCAGGGCCTCTCCTACAATACTACACTGGCATCCTGGCCGCGTCAAACGGGTCCGAATGGGATTGCAATCGGGGCGTGGCCCGGTATACTGGGCGCATGGTTCGGACCCTGTGGGCTGTGCTCTTCGTCGGGTTGGCCGCCGCCGGCGAGGTGGCAGACCGGATGCTCGATCTCCCGGATGCAGAACTCGCGCGCGCCTACGAGCGTGCGGCACGCCAGAACGTGCTGGCCGCCGTCAACCCCAAGGTCTTCCCCGGCTACTGGTCGGTGTGCGCGGACGGGCAGGGTTACGGCCCCGGCAACACCTATCCCTCCCTCGACGGCCACCAGATGACCGACGCGCTCCTGTGGCTGGGCCAGGTGGAGGTGGTGAAGGCGAACTGGAGCTACGTCCGCTCGTTCCAGAAGCCCAACGGCCAGTTGCCCCTCGCGATCCTCCCAGGGCTTGCGGGCAAGAGCATCGGCAACAACACGCCGGTGGACCCCAACGGCGGCCTCTACCGCCACTGGGTGCCCGGCGACCCGCTCCGCGCGCTCGCCGGGCCGACCTACATCCAGAACGCCGACGCGGTCTTCCGCTTCACGCAGGACCGCGAGTGGCTGGCGGCTCAGCTCCCCTCGGTGAACCTGGCCGCGGACTATCTTGCCACGCTGACCACCGCCGACGGGGCGGTCGGCGGCGCAGGCTACTACGTCGAGCGGCCCACCCGCGTGGAGTACGACGGCGTGGCGCAGTGCCACGCCGCCGACGCCTTCGGGCGGGCCGCCGAGCTGAACCGCGCAGCGGGCAAGCCCGATGCGGCGAAGCGGCACGAGGAGCTGGCCCGCCGCATCGCGGCGCACTTCCGCACCCGCTTCTGGGCGAAGGACCACTTCGCCGAGTACATCCACCCGACCCGCGGCCCGATCACGAGCCACGGGTTGACGGACACCGACTGGAGCGCGATCGCCCTCGGCCTAGCCAGCCCGGAGCAGGCGGCTCTCCTGTGGCCGCGCCTGAAGGACGAGAAGCGATTCGAATACGGCGGCATGCCCACCGGCATCGCCACCCTGCCTGGAACATACGAGGCGTGGGAGTTCACCCACGCCGACCGCCAGGACCTCGCGGCGATGGGGCGGGTGTGGCATCTCGAATGCTGGGCGCGGGCGCGCATGGGGGACGCCGACGGGCTTCTCGCCAGCATCCGCAAGGTTTGCAGGGAAGGCGAGAAGCACGGCTACTACTGGCGCGAGCGCTACGGCGCCCAGGGCGGCTACGGCGTCGAGAAGTACTGCGAGTACCCTGCCAACCTCATCCGCGTCGTCCAGCGCTTCCTCCTCGGTGTCGAGCACCGGCTCGACGGCGCTCTCGTTCTCGCCCCGACCGTGCCCGAGGCGTTCTGGGAGGCCGGTTTCGGCCAGACCCTCTCGTGGCGGGGTCGCACCCTCGCCTACCGCATGCAGCGGGATAGGATCACCGGCGAGTATCGGTGTAAGGAAGCGCAACGCCTCTGCCTGCGGCTCCACGCTGCTGCGCGCGGGAGGCCGGTGCGAGCCGAGATTGACGGCCGCCCCGCGGCGGTTGGGGCGCAAGGCGAACTCGCTGTCATCACGTTGCCGGCTGCCCTCACCGGCCAGCCCTGTCGCTTCCACGTGTGGCTGAAGGAGGCCGGACCATGAGGAAATGCCTGATCGCGTCGGCGTCTCTGGCAGCGTTGTGTCTTGGAGTAGGAGGCATTCGCGTGGACGCAGGCGAGACGCTCTACAACGGGATCGTGCTGCCCTCGCCCTGGCCGCCGAGGGCCGAGACGCTCACGCGCGAGCCGATGTCGCCCCCCTATCTGGCCGAGCCGCCCGCCGTCATCCCGATTGACGTGGGGCGGCAACTCTTCGTGGACGACTTTCTCGTCGAGCAGACGACGCTGAAGCGCGCGTTCCACCTCGCCGAGCTTCACCCCGCCAACCCCGTGCTGAAGCCCGACACCGCCTGGGAGACAGCCACCCAGCGCGACCCCACGGCGATGGTCTTCAGCGACGGCGTGTGGTTCGACCCGGCCGACAAGCGGTTCAAGATGTGGTACATGGGCGGCTACGTGCGGGGGACCTGCTACGCGACCTCGAAGGACGGCATCGCCTGGGAGAAGCCCCCGCTCGACGTGAAGCCCGGCACCAACGTGGTGCAGGAGGGCTACCGCGACTCCGCCGCCGTGTGGCTCGACCTCGAGGAGAAGGATCCCGCCAAGCGGTTCAAGTTCTTCGTCGTCCAGCGTGCGCCCGAGGGGCAGAAGGGCTGGGTGGGCTACGTCCACGCCTCGCCCGACGGCGTTCACTGGGGCAAGCCTGTGGCTCACACGCCGCCCATCGGCGACCGCTCGACCATCTTCCACAACCCGTTCCGCAAGGTGTGGGTCTACAGCATCCGCTCGGGCGTGCTGGGGCGCTCCCGACAGTACCGCGAGCACGCCGACCTGGCGGCCGGCGCGGCCTGGAAGCCCGAGGAGGCGCCGCTCTGGGTCGGCGCCGACACCAACGACCCGCCCCGCGACGACCTGAAGACCCCGCCCCAGCTCTACAACCTCGACGCCGTGGCCTACGAGAGCCTGATGCTCGGCCTCTTCACCATCTGGCCCGGCCAGCCGCGCGACCGGTCGAAGCCCAACTACGTGTGCCTCGGCTTCAGCCGCGACGGCTTCCACTGGAGCCGGCCCGACCACCGCCCCTTCATCGGCGTGTCCGAAAAGCACGGCGACTGGAACTGGGGCAACGTGCAGTCGGCCGGCGGCGGCTGCCTGGTCGTCGGCGACAAGCTCTACTTCTACTTCAGCGCCCGCGCCGGCATCAAGGGCTCGACCGCCTCGGGCGTGTGCACCACGGGCCTCGCCACGCTGCGGCGCGACGGCTTCGCCTCGATGGACGGCACCGGGACGCTGACGACTCGCCTCGTGAGCTTCAGGGGCAAGCACCTCTTCGTCAACTCGGCGGGCGAGCTGCAAGTCGAGGTTCTGCAGGACGACGGGAAGCCCATCGCCCCCTTCACCCGCGACAACTGCGAGCCGCTGGCGGGCGACAAGACCCTCCAGGCGGTGCGCTGGAAGGGCGCGGACGACCTGTCCGCTCTGGCCGGCAAGCCGGTGCGCTTCCGCTTCCACCTGGCGAAGGGCAGTCTCTACGCCTTCTGGGTCAGTCCCGACGCCTCGGGCGCCAGCCACGGCTACGTGGCCGCCGGTGGACCCGGCTTCACCGCGCCCGCCGACACGGTCGGCCTCGGCGGCTATCCCAAGTGAAGGCTAACGACCCGACCACCCGGCGCACTATTCCCTCGGGGACAGGCGTCTCGAGCCAGCAGAAAGAAGGAGAACCGACCGTGAGAAGCCTCCTGAGCGTCGTTGCGGTGGCCCTGGTCGTGGCGGGAAGCGCTCTGGCGGGCGGCAGGAAGGACCAGGAGCCGCCCAAGACCGGCAGCGGCGTCTTCGTCGCCGCCACGCCCAAGCCGGGGGCAGGGACGTTCGAGCTCAAGGTCGCCCTCGACAACGAGGGCGAGAAGCTCTTCGAGCTGCCCGCCCAAGTGGCCGTGATGTACACGGAGAGGAACGGCCAGAGGCAGGTGCACATGGTGCGCGTGCCCGGCGGGAAGCGCGCCCCCGACGCCAAGGGCAAGGCCCTCATCGCCCAGGGCACCCTCGTCAAGGCCGAGACCCAGGGCGCGAACGTCGTCCTGACCCTCAAGGTCGGCGAGGGCGATGCCGCGGCCGAACAGCAGTTCACCATGCCCCGCCGCATCCAGCTCGCCTACCACAACGCGGCGGGGAAGCTGGCCGTGCAACACATCAACGCCGCCGGCAAGCGCGACAAGGCCGACAAGGGCGGCAAGCGCGAGCGCGCCGGCAAGGGCCACCAGGGAGACGAGCCGCCCGAGAACTTCTGAGCCCCTCCGCGACCGAGTCCTGTTCACCTGACCTCGACGAGCTTGTAGCGGGAGGTGCCCAGGCCGCGGCGCTCGAGGGCGCGGACCTGGCCGTAGGGGTCCTTGCCGAAGAGCTTCTCGAAGAGGTGCCCGCCCTCGCCCAGCTCCCAGCCGCGGAAGAGGGTGCCGGGGATGAACTTGTCGGCCTGGATGGCGTCGAGGGTGGCGGCCTCGATGGCCACGATGTCCTGCGAGGCCATGACGCCGATGTCGGGCACGAGGCTGGGCAGGCTCATGCCCCAGCAGTCGCAGATGAGCGTGATGTTGGTGAGCAGGTTGATGTGGAGCACGCGATCGGGCTCGAAGGAGCCGAGGACGGTCTTGGCGGCGAGAGCCATGCCCTCCTGGAAGTGGCGGAAGCCGGCGGGGTCGCGCATGACGAGGGCCTTCTTGGGGCAGGCGACGATGCAGTGGCGGCAGAAGCGGCAGTGGTGGTAGTTGATCCACATCGAGCGCTTCGCCTTGTCGAAGTGGATGGCCCCGCGGTCGCAGGCCTCGGCGCACCGGCCGCAGAAGACGCAGGCCTCGGCGTCCCACTCGATCCCGCCCTCGAGGGCGTGGAGGGCGCCGCGCGTGGGGCCGTTCACGCAGCCCATCGCGATGTTCTTGCAGGCCCCGCCGTACGCGCAGTCCCCGTGGCCCTTCACGTGCGAGAGGTTCACGAGGCACGGGGCATCCCAGATGGCGCCGAAGATGCGCAGCTCCCGCAGCGTGCGGTAGCGGACCTTTTTCGTCACGAGGTGGGAGTCGTAGACGCCGCCTGCGGAGACGATGGGGCAGCCGAGGGTCTCGGCCGTGTAGCCGCGCTGCGCCGCCGACGCGATGGTGTCGAAACGCCCGTCCACCACGAACGGCTTGCCGCCGGCCTTCTTCAGGGCATCCACGACGATGCGGACGAGGACGGGGTGAACCGTGGTGTAGCCGATGCCGCCGCCGAGGTGCATCTTGATGGGCACGCGGGCCTTCCCGCACAGGCGCTCGAGGTCGAAGCGCTCGAGGATGCGGCGCAGCTTCGCCGGCAGGCTGGCGTCGCCGCTCGGCCTCTCCACCGCCGAGGAGCCGAAGTAGACCTGTGCCTTCGCCGTTGACTTCGCGCGCGCGCTTTGCCGAGCCGTCATCCACCTGTCCCTTTCGTCGGAGAGGTCGGTTGGCCTCCCTGTCATTCTCCTCAATGTTCGCAGGATCGGCCTTCGGTGTCAACCGCTGTTGCCCCGCCGCGGCGTTGTGGTATACTCGGAGGAAATGTCGAGGAGGGCGAGGAGTCCGGCATGAGGCGAATGCTCTGGCTTGTGCTTGCCGCGTCGCTGTGCCCGGTGTGTCTCGGGGGGGCGAAGGGGCCGCGGGACGGGCCGCGCGAGGGGACCCTGAGCGTGGGCGACCCCGCACCCGACTTCGAGTTGCCGCAGCTCGGCGGCGAGGGGAAGGTGAAGCTCTCCGCCTTCAAGGGCGACCGCCCCGTGGTGCTCATTTTCGGCAGCTACACGTGACCGCCCTTCCGGCGCTAGGCTGGCGCCCTCGAGGCCCTCTACAACCGCCACAAGGACAAGGCGGCGTTCCTGGTCGTCTACATCCGCGAGGCCCATCCGAGCGACGGCTGGCAGATGCCCGCCAACGAGCGCGACGGCGTGGTCTACAAGCAGCCCACGACCGCCGACGAGCGCGGCAAGGTGGCCGGGGAGTGCCGGGCCGGCCTCAGGCTCTCAATGCCGATGCTGCTCGACGGCCTCGACAACGCGGCGGAGCGGGCCTATGCGGGCTGGCCCGATCGCCTCTACATCGTGGGGAAGGACGGGGCGGTCGCCTACAAGGGGCGCCCCGGCCCCGGCGGCTTCCGGCCCGGGGAGATGGAGCAGGCTCTTCTGGCCCTGCTCAAGCCCTGAGCACAATGGGAGGACAGATGGAGGACCGCAGATGACGACAGGGACGCGAATGGGCAAGGCGGCGATGGTGGGGATGCTGTGCGCGGCGCTGCTGGCCGCGCCGCTGCTGGGCGGCTGCTACGGCACGTTCCCGATGACGAGGGCCATCTACAAGTTCAACGGCGACATCACGGGCTCCAGGACGGTTCACGCGCTGATGTTCTGGCTGCTCCTGGGCGTGGGCGTGTACGACGTCGCCCTGATCGGCGATGCCCTGCTCGTGAACGTCGTGGAGTTCTGGACCGGGTCGGACTTCGGCGGCGGCTCCGCCAAGGCGACGGATGGGAACGGGACGACCTACGCCTTCGCGCCGTCGCCCGACGGCCGCGAGGCCACGCTCACCGCATCGCACGGCGGCAAGGCGGAGGCCCGCGTACGCTTCGTGCGGACCTCCGACACCGCGTTCGAGGTCCGCGACGCCGCGGGCAAGGTCACGGCACGGCTCGTGCGGACGCCCGACGGCGGCCTCACCCTCACGAACCCCGACGGCCTGCTGGTCACAAGCGTCCCGGCCGACCAGGTTGCAGCGGCGCTGACGAGGTGAGGCGCCGAGCCACAAGGTGAAGACGACCACCTGGGTAGTATCCCCCCAAGGCCGCTCCCACGTCGCGTGGGCTTGCGGATGGGATTGCATGCTCCGCTCGCATGCGCCACAATCATCCCTGAAGGAGAGGCCAAGACAGAGCAGGGAGGGATCCTGTGACCTTTGAGGCCCCGGTGGTAAGCCCAGAACAGAACGCGAAGCTGGCCAACTACATCAAGGGAGCGGGCTCGCTGCTCGAGCTCGCGCCTCCGGCTGTGCCCAGCCGGCCGATCATGCCTAGCCTCTCCCGTGTCTCAGCGCTTGGGTTGTACGCGAGAGGCTACAGGGATCTGGGGGACGGTTTCCGCAAGTTGCTGGAAGCCTTCCCGGAGCGGCACCCCTCCGCGCGGGACCGATGCCAACAGTGGTTGTCCCGATTCCGGCCGCAGCCCATGCCGCTGAGGCCACCTGAGCAGTGGTTCAGGGAATTGTGGAAATGCCGGCGTGAGGGCGGGCAAGCCGAGCCTTCGCCCAAGCAGCGATTGGAGCAGCTAATCGCCGCCCTGGAGACGTGCGCTGCACGGCTGAGAGATCTGGACCGAGGAGCGTCGTAGGAAAGCACAGCAGGCCGAGGGTTCGCGCCTGCACCTCAGCGCTCAGGATCGAGGTCGTGAACAGGAGAGGCCACTGCAGCAGGGCAAACGCAGCCCGGTTCGCTCCGATGGGCCTTTCGTTTGCCAACTCCTGTCGAGTGTAAGGGCCCATGCCTGACGAAGTCGAGAAGAGATCGGCTCGACCCCCGAGCCAACTCGAGGGTGGGGATGCTGTGCAGACTGCCGGGTCCGTGCAACCATCGGCAGAGCTGCTTGAGCAGGTGATGCAGTTCTTCGCCTCCGCCGGCCCTCTGCCGCCGCCCCAGATTCTTCAGGCATACAACGCGATCATTCCTGGGGCCGCCAAGGAGATGCATGACCTGGTGATCGCGAAGGCGCGTCACGACATGGAGATGGAGCGGAACGCGATGGGGGCGCAAGCGCAGGATCAGCAGGCAGCGCGAGCTCAGTTCAAGCGAGGCCAGTATCTCACCTTCTTGTTGGCGCTCGCGGTGATCGGATGGGGAGGCACGTGCGTTCTCAAGAGCCACGACTGGGCAGGTGCGACGATCATCGTGGGCACCCTTGCAGGCCTGGTCCTCGCGTTCCTCCGGGGCAGGAAAGCGACCGGCTCCCCGGAGGAACAGCACGAGGTCGAAACGCCAAGGAACCCGCCTCCGAGCTGAAGCGACTGCGGGCATCCGCGGTTCTTCGACCGCGCCGGCAACAACAAGGGGCCGCACGTGGACTACGGGGCCGACAAGGCCGTCACCAAGATCAACGGCCTCACCCTGCATCCCTACTGGGAGCGGTGCTCCAACTGCGGCGTGCGCTGGACCCTGGTCGAGTAGGGCGCGGAGCTCGCGCACGAGCAGCATGGCGCGGGGAACCGGCTGAGGCGAGCGTTGCGCGGGACGTGTGGCCCTATCGGGGCTGGCGCGCCGCGCTCCGCTGCATGTACCTCTGCATGCCGTTGCCGTAGTTCCTGGAGAACTCGAACGTCCGGTAGGACGGATAGCGGCTCTGGGCGGCGACGCTGGAAGGGCCGTACAGGAGGGCCTTCACCGAGGTCCGCTGCCGGGTAGCCGTGAGGTTGATGATGGACTTCGAGTGATCCGTGTACTTCAGGGGATAGACGAGCGGCTGGGGGCGGCCAATTCGCTTGCCCTGGAGCTTGGCCCCGTAGCGCGTGGAGAGGTCGGGATACGCGGATTCGTTCCTCCCCTTGTGGGTCAAATCCAACGCGGACGGGGGCTCACCCACGCTCTCCGCGGTCAGGTCGGGGACCTTCCAGTACGGCGGAGACACGTACGGGCCGGGCCCGTAGTACTTGTGCATGTCCGTGGTCTCGCCATAGGCAAGACCCGTCACCAGACACGCCAACCCACAACACACGACGAGCAACAGGTGACGCTTCACGGCAAGCTCCTCCATGAAGCAAGAGTCCAGACGCGCCGTCCCACGTACTCCACTCTACCACCCGCCTCCCGGCGTGTCAAGCGCAAAACCGGGCGCGGGTGCGTGTAATCTCCTACGGGGCAGGCGTTCGCGTTTTCAGCCTCCGAAGGAGGCGAGGGAATGAAGCCCACGGCGATGCTCGGGGAGCCGTGGGTTGACGACCTCCCGTGGCCCAGCCCCCGAAGGGGGCGGCGGAGCCTCAAGCGGCTGGAGAGCTCCGCCACGCCCTACGGGCGTTCACGTTGCACCCTTGACCGTAGGAGATTACACGCACCCACCGGGCGCACTCGCGCTTGCAATCCGAGGCCAGGGCCGGTAGCGTAGACGGGGCATCCGTCGAGACAGGGAGACAGGAGACCCGCACATGACACGGCAAGCGCAAACGACGCGTCGGAGCTTCTTCCGCGGGGCCGCGGCGGCCGCCCTGGCCGCGCCCGTCCTCGTCCGCTCCTCCGCCTTCGGGGCCAACGACCGCATCACCGCGGGCATCATCGGCCTCGGCGGACCGGCCGGCAGCGGCGGCGGCGGGGCGCAGACCATCGCCGTCTGCGACGTCCGCGAGGACAAGATCGGCGGCCGCAGGGACGACAAGAACCTCGGGGTCTACACCGACTTCCGCGAGCTGCTGGCCCGCGACGACATTGACTGCGTCTACATCGGCACGCCCGACCACTGGCACGCCATCCCCGCCATCGAGGCCGCCAAGGCGGGCAAGGACATCTATTGCGAGAAGCCCATGACCCTCACCATCCGCGAGGGCCGGGCCATGGTCAATGCCGTCCGCCAGTACGGCCGCGTCTTCCAGACCGGTTCCCAGCAGCGCTCCGACTACGGCGGCTGCTTCCGCTTTGCCTGCGAAATGGTCCGCTCGGGCCGCATCGGCCAGCTCAAGGAGATCAACTGCAACGTCGGCGGCCCCTCCGTGGACTGCTATCTGCCCGAGGAGCCGGTGCCGGAGGGGCTCGACTGGAACCGCTGGCTCGGCCCCGCCCCCTGGCGGCCCTACAACTCCGGCATCGTGATGGGCGGCCGGTGGCGCGCCTGGCGCGACTACTCGGGCGGCGGCATGACCGACTGGGGCCACCACCACTTCGACATCGCCCAGTGGGCCCTCGACGCCGACAACTCCGGCCCCGTCGAAATCCATCCGCCCGGCACACTCTCCAACCGCCTCACCTACGTCTACGCCAACGGGGTGAAAGTCTACCACGGCGGCGGGGGCGGTGGAGGCGTCGTCTTCTTCGGCACCGAGGGCAAGATCGCCGTGGACCGCGGGCCGCTCCAGTCCTGGCCCGAGAGCATCATGAAAAAGCCCCTCGGCCCCGACGAAGTCCACCTCTACACCGTCACCAACGGCCACAAGGGCAACTTTGTGGACTGCATTCGCACGCGCCAGCGCCCGATCTGCGACGTCGAGGTCGGCTGCCGTTCCGTCACCGTCTGCCACCTCGGCAACCTCGCCTACCGCCTCAACCGCCCGCTCAAGTGGGACCCCGTCAAAGAGGAATTCGTCGGCGACCCCGAGGCCAACCGCTGGCTCGACCGCCCCAAACGCGCCCCGTGGACCATCTGACGCGGCGGGGTCGCACGTGTTGGTGGTTCCGCCTTCAGGCGGTCTTGGTTGTCGTTGCCGGGTGTTGGGTGTTCGGTGGTCGGTGGTCGGGGCCTTCTGGGCAACTGCCAAGAGACCCGGTAAGTGTAGGGCTGCTCATGTCAACGAGGGGGCGTGCCGGGCACAACGCGGCCGACCTCTTTCTCGAGGGGAACGGCTTCCTGCTCGATGCGGTCCTCGAGGACCTTGAAGAGGCGGTAGCCGAGGCCCTTGTCGTCGCGGAACCGGGCCGTGCCGGGCGAGACGTAGATGGTGAAGCCCTTGCCCGGCAGCTCGCGGGTCGTGTGCTCGTGGCCGCAGAGGACCGCGGCGATGCGGTGCTTCGCGAGAACCGCGTCCATCGGCGGCCGGGCGGCGAGGGTGTGGTGCATGACGAGGAAGGTGTGCGTGCGCTTCTGCCGCTGGGCGTCCTCCAGTGCCGCCTCCAGCCACTTCCATAGTTCCTGGCCCTTTGGGTCGTCGCGGTCCGGGTGCGCCATGAAGTCGTTCGAGTCCAGGCAGATGAAGTCGCAGTTGTTGTGGGTGAAGACGTAGCGGCGGGGGCCGAAGTGCTTCTCGAACCACCGCGGCGCGTCGTGGTTGCCCGGCACCAGCTTCACGGGCATCTTGAACAGCTTCAGGCAGTCCTGGAACGCCTCAAGCTCTTCGTCAGCGCCATTGCGCGTGAGGTCGCCGGCCACGACGACAAGCTCGGCCCCGATAGCGTTCGCCCGCTGGGCCAGGAGCGCGAAGCGCTCGGCCGTGCTCTTCACGTCCGGCTTCCTCAGCTCCGGGTCGCCGGCGTGGATGAAGACGAAGGGATTGAAACCCTCGCCGGCCGCCGCCAGCCTCGAGGCGAGCAGGACCCACAACCCTGCGCCCAACGCCGCGCGGCGAACGATACGCACGGGCACTCCTCTCCAGAAAAGACCGCCTGAAGGCGGGACTACGAACGGGCCGATGGCCTTCCTTGACTCTACCGCGTAGTTCTTGGTATATCAAGCCTCAGTCACCGGGAGGAAGGAGGCCATGTCATGAACACCTGCCGATTGCCTGCGTGGAGGCTGGGCCTGTTGTTGGTGGCGTTCGCGTTCCCGGCCTGGGCGGGCGAGGTCGCGAGCGTCGAGGTCCGGAACCTGAGCGGCCGGGCGCTGGAGAACGTGCCCGTCACGTTCGGCTTGGCCTTTCGAAAGGGCGACGTTCCGCAAGGCCAGATGCTCCACTGCGCCGTCGGCGATGGCCGGGCGCAGGTTGATGTGAAGCGGGTCCACGAGGATGGCTCGCCGCGCTTCGCCGTCGTCTCCGCGCTCCTGCCCAGCTTGCCCGCCAACGGCTCGGCGACGCTGAAGCTGGTGGCCGGCCCGGCGGCCCCGAGCCCGGCGCTGCCGCCCGTCATGCTCGACCAGCTCCTGAAGACCGACTTCGATGCGGCCGTCTCGCTCACCTTCCCCGACGGCACGGCTCGCTCGGCCAGCGCGCGAGCCATGCTCAAACAGGCGAGCGATGGCGCCAGGATGTGGCTCGGCGGCCCCGTGGCCTCCGAGTGGCTCGTCGCCGGGCCGCCCGCCGACAAGGACGGGAAGCCCGACGACGACCTGAGCGTGCAGTTCCACGTGCGGGCCTACGCGGGCTGCAAGCGCGTCCGCGTGTCGGTGGTCGTCGAGAACTGCTGGGACACGTGGGCGGGCAACATCCGCTACGACGCCGCCGTGTCGCTGGGCGGCAAGGAGGTCTTCGCCGCGAAGGCCGTAGACCATCGTCGCCTGTCGCGCTGGCGCAAGGTCTTCTGGTGGGGCGGCGAAGAGCCGCCCGTGCACGTCGTGCCCGACCTCGCCCGTCTCGCCGCCACGGGCGCCCTGCCGAACTACGACACCACCCTGCCCGCAACGCCGCACGACTGGCAGATGAAGCGCGACCTCGGCCTGACCGGCCCGCTCTGGGAGATCATGGGCCACGGCTCCCTCACCGCTTACATGCCCACGACCGGCGGCCGCCCCGAGATCGGCCCCTACCCCGCCTGGACCGTCCGCTACCTGCTCCACAAGGACCCGCGGGGCCGCGACCTCGTGCTCGCCAACGGCGACCTGGCCGGCTCCTGGCCCATCCACGTCCGCGCCCGCAAGACCGGCCGCATCATGACCATTGACGACCGCCCCGACTTCTGGCTCGACGGCCGCGGCAAGGACAAGCCGGCCTGGAAGCCCGACCGCACGCCGCCTGATCCTTCGACTTCGCTCAGGACAGGCCCCAAGCAGCCGAAGCTCTCGCCCGACCTCGCGCACCAGGGCTCGTTCGCCTACGTGCCCTACCTCCTCACGGGCGACTTCTACTACCTCGAAGAGGCGTACTACTGGGCGGGCTACTGCCTCATCGCCACCTGGCCCTCGCCGCGCGGGGGCGCGAAGGGCATCATCGCCGGCCAGATTCGCGGCGACGCCTGGGCGCTCCGCAACATCGCCGACGCCGCCTGGATCGCCCCGACCGACGCCCCCGAGGGCCGCTACCTCGACGAGAAGCTCCGCAACAACATCGCCGACCGCATCCGCCGCATGTACGGGCCGCCCGAGTTCAGCAAGCTCGGCTTCTGGGGGCCGCGAACCATCCCCGACGCCCGCATCCAGAACGCCGCCAACCCCAACTGGATCGTCACCGCCCCCTGGGAGCACGACTACCTCATCTGGAGCTTTCATCACCTTGTCGAGTTGGGCTGGCCCGACGCCGCGAAGCTGCGCGACTACGAACTCCGCTGGCGCGTCGGCTCTCTCACCAACGCCCCCGACTTCGACCCCATGCTCGCCACGCCCTACCGCATGGTCGTCGGCGAGAAGGGTCCCGGCGGGGCCGTCCGCTTCTACGACGACTGGAAGAAGCTCGGCGAGGAGAACGCCAGGCTCAGCAAGCCCGGCCTCACGAACTACGGCGGCGGCTACTCCTACTCCGCCCGTGCCGCCGTCATCTGCGGCATAGACGGCGGCTTCCCCAAGGCCCGCGAGGCCCTCCAGTGGCTCGACGCCAACCTCTCGAAGCCGCGTGATGCCATGGCCAAGGATCCCCTCTGGGCCATCCAGCCGCGCGCCACGCCAGGCGCCCACTAGCGCTACAACGCTGGAACCTGTCGCGGAGGACCCATATCGCCGCAGGCCGCTAGACTTCAGATGACATGATCAATTCCCCCGCCTGCGGATTTGATCATGTGAACCGTTCCCCTCCCCTCCGCGATGGGAGCCATAAGTATTGGTTCCATAGCGTGTTACGCCATTTCTTCGGCAGCCCTGAGGGGAGGTTTTACCCTCTTCACATGATCAGCTCCATGCCCACTCCTCCAAGCACTTGTCCCGCAATGCGTTATAGTGTTCCAGCGGCCCGAACCGCGCTGCGCTAGATGGCCAACTTGCGTGCCCGCCCTGCTGGACGCCGAACGACAGCCGACAGGCCGCCAACCGGCCCCGCCGAGTCACGAACAGAGATTGGCCCCATTCCGACCCCAATAGAGGCCTACCCGCTTCTTGCCACGGAGCTTATGGGTGTCAGGCGCCGAAGCCGAAGGCCCGCTGGGGGCCTGCGAGGCGAAGAGGGGGCCTGTGGTACGGTACGACTTCGGTCGCGCGGCGGCCACTGGGTGCATGCGTCAGCCTGTTGGAGTGCGGCGGCTTGACGCCGCTTTTGGCTTAGCCGACGCGTGGCCCAAGAGAGCCGCGCTACCTGGGGCCGATGTGATCCACAAGGGTGACGGAGGCTGTTGGCGCGGGGGCTTCGGCAACCCACAGCGGTCTCAAGCGACCGCACTCCAACAGGCTGCCGCACGTGACGGGAGGTGGGGCCGCAAGGAGGGCGCGAAGGGCTTAGGCCCGGCGCCTTCTCCTGCGAAGCAACGCGGCAACAGCGATGCCAAGCAGGCTCACCGTAGCAGGTTCAGGTACCTCTGTACTCTCCAGGGAACCTGCGAGACGAAAACCGGTGTCGTAGTACCCGTCCGACGGCTCGCTGCTGAACCGAAACGAGGCCGACAGGGAGATCGCAAGGCTCAACCACGACCCGCCCCGAAGGCCGCGGGACGAGCCAATCGCCGTCTCGTTCCACTCCCACAGGTTCCCGCCCTGGTCGAACGTGCCGTAGGCGCTCTCGGAGTTCTCGTGAGCGCCCACCAACGTCATCCAGTAAGGGCTGCCGATTGTGTAGTCGCCATTGTAGTAAGTGGCGTTGTTCCCGGGGTCGGGGTCAATCAGGTCATTGCTTGGCGCCGAGTCGCTCATCGTGGGATATGTCCAGTATCCCGGCACGCCCTTGTTCGGGTCGTAGTAGGCGGCCTTGTACCACTCGTCCTCCGTGGGGATGAAGAAGAGCGCACCGGGCTGGCGCGCGAAGGTGGCCTGGTTGCCGATGCCGGTGTAGGCGCCGGTCTCCGTGTCGCCGCCTCCCTGCCCGTTGTTCATCCAGTTGGCGAAGCGAGCGATGTCCCAGAAGCTCACGTAGTTCACCGGGCGGCTGTTCCAGTTCGCGTCCCCGCCCTTGGCGGCGTATACCCACGGGGCGCCGCCTGTCCCTGAGCCGCTACGGCTGATCCCGCCATACGCGCCGGCCATGTCGGTGTTGTATAGCCCGTTGGGGTCGCCGACCGCTGCCTTGTTGGTGAGGAACTCGCGGTACTGCGCGTTGGTGATCTCGTATCTGCCGATGCGGTACTCGTAGGCCACAGCGCCGTAGCCCGTGTCGTCCGGCGCGTTCGGCGCGTCGCCCACAGTCACCCAGTCAATGGTCACAGCCTGTGCCGCCGCGCAAAGCGCCAGCATCAAGAAGAAGATGAGGCCCCCACTGCTTTTCATCCCCGGCCTCCTTATCTCTGGCCTGCCGTCTGGCGGCATACGCGACAATAGGTAAAGCCGCCGTGCCGATACTCCGGCGTCGCGCAGCATTGTAGTCCCCCCCCCCCCCCGAAAAGTCAAGCGCATTCTCCCCGGCTGGCATTTGCATGAGCCCGATTGACTTGTGAGGGCAGGAAGTATATACTCGAATAGGTATAAGGAGAACCCTCATGCACACCGCCAAGGTCTTCACGAACGGCGGGAGCCAGGCCGTGCGGCTCCCCAAGGACTGCCGCTTCCGCGGCAAGGAGGTCTACGTCAATCGCATCGGCGACATGGTCATCCTCATGCCCAAGTCTGCCCTCCTGGATTCCTTCAGGGAGAGCCTGGACCTGTTCACCCCGGACTTCATGGAGAAACGGGAGCAGGGGAAACCGGACGAGCGGGAGCCTTTCTGATGGCCTACCTGCTCGACACGGACACCTGTATCTACGCCATCAAGCGGCGGCCGCCCCAAGTCACACAGCGGCTCACCGCCGTGCTCGAGTCCGACCCGTCCCTCGTCGCCATCTCCACCATCACCCTCAGCGAACTGGAGTACGGCCTTGAGAAAAGCTCCGACCCGACCCGCAACCGCGTTGCCCTGGTCAAGTTCCTCATGCCGATGACGATCCTCGCCTACGGCCCCGATGCGGCGCCGGCGTATGGCTGGCTTCGCGCCCTCCTGGAGCGACAGGGGCAGCCGATCGGGCCATTGGACCTGCTTGTCGCGGCTCACGCCCTCTCCGCCGAGCACACGCTCGTGACCAACAACGAGCGCGAGTTCCGACGCGTCCCGGGCATCCAAGTCGAGAACTGGGCGACCTGTTGACTCCTGCAAGAGCAATGTGCGGCGGGCAGCCCCGGAACGGGGCGACCCAGCCGTAGCCCAGGGCGACCGCAGGGAGCCCTGGGTAGTAGGGCCCCCCCGCGGGGAGCCCCCGAAGAGGGCGATTCAGAAGTCCGAGAATCGCCCCCTTTGGGGGCTTATGCGTGTGTAGGCCGCGTTTCCCAGGGCTCCCTGCGGTCGCCCTGGGCTACGGTCCGGTCGCCCACTTCGTGGGCTACACCACCAGGGTCGCGCGGATCCCCCGCCGGCACATTACTTTCGCAGCGGCCAGTACTCTCCCTCCTTACCCCGCCGACACACAGTTTGACTCGCCTGACGGCGCGGGGTATTCTGTCGCCGGAAGCAACCAGACCCCTTGGAGAAACACATGCACACGCGTCGAAGCATCCTGGCGCTGATTCTTCCGTTGTGCGTTGCCCTGCAAACCGCCCGCGGCGGCGAGGGCGGCGAGACCGTCATCTTCGACATGGACACCGTCCGCCACAAGCCGATCCCCTTCGGCAAGGAGAAGAAGCCGGCGGGGACGGTGGAACTGGTCGAGGGCAAGGTGGGCAAGGCGTGCAAGTTCACGTTCGCCGAGGGCGCGTCGGGCGGGTTCTTCGTCGCCAGCGTGCGGGCGACGCCCCAGTGGGACAAGGCGGCGGGCCTGAGCTTCTGGCTCAAGGGCGATGGCTCGAAGAACTGGGGCGGCATCGAGCTGATTGACGGCTCCGACTACGCGCTCCGCTACGCCGCCGCATTCCCGCTCGATTCGACCGAGTGGCGGAAGATCGCCATCCCCTGGTGCGACCTCATCCCCGAGCTGCCGAAGGCCAAGCTCGCCGGCACGAAGGACGGCTATGCCCCCTCGGGCTTCGGCAACCTGTGGCTCGGCAAGTGGTGGACCTGGCGCGACTACCCCGCCCACTCGTTCACCATTGACCAGGTTGCTCTCGAATCCGACATCGCGATTGACGCGACCGACTACACGCCCGCGAAGGGCGGGGGACCGAAGCTGCTGGCCAAGCTCAAGGCGAAGCGGCCCGTCACCATCGTCACGATGGGCGACTCGCTCACCGACAAGCGCCACTGGGCCAACCGCCAGATCGTCTGGGCCGAGGTCTTCGCCGCGAAGCTCAAGGAAACCTACGGCTCCGAGGTGAAACTGGTCAACGTCTCGCGCGGCGGCTCGCAGCTCACCCACGGCCTGCTCCAGATGCCGCCGTGGCTCCGCGACGCGCCCGAGCCCGACCTCGTGACCGTGTGGTACGGCTACAACGACTGGAGCGACGGGATGCGGGGCGAGCGGTTCCAGGAGACGCTCGCCTTCGCCGTGGACCGTATTCGCCGGCTCACCAAGGGCAAGAGCGAGGTGCTCCTGATCACCACCTGCCCCGCCTTCGCCCGCTGGGACGAAATGGACGAGATGGCGGGCGCCGTGCGCATCGTCGCGATGAAGAAAAGAACAGGCCTGGCCGACGTGGCCATGGCCTTCAAGCAGGCTGGCGGCGACGAGGCGGCGCGCCTCAAGCTCTTCTGCTCCGACAAGACGCATTTGGGCGAGCCGGGGCACAAGCTGGCAGCGGAGACGGCGCTCAAAGCGATTGCCGCGGAGTAAGGGGTTCCTGACGCGTGACGCGTGACGCGTGCCAGAAACGGATGGTAGGGCGTGCATACTTGCACGCGGGATTTCTATGGAGTGCGGCGACGAAGTCGCCGCTTTGGGTTCCACTGGAGGCAGCCACCATGCGGGCGCTAGCCGCCGCCATCGTACTCACGCTTGCCCTTGCCGTGGAGGGATTCGCCGCCATGAAGCCCCGCGTCATTGAAACCAAATTCCCCACCGACGACGTGGTGATTGCCTCTCTCGTCATTGAGGCGCCGAAGGATGGCGTGGGCGACGCGACGGGGGCGATTCAGGCGGCGATTGACGAGGCGGCCGCCGCGGGCGGCGCCGTCGTCTTCCTCCCCGCCGGCCGCTACCGCCTCGCCGGCCGCCTCACCCTCAAGGAGGGCGTCACCCTCCGAGGCGACCGGAGCACCAAGGAGACCGCGAAGAGCACGATGCTGATGCCCACCGCCGACAAGGGCAACGCCGACGCCCCGCCGGCGATCACGATGGAGCGCGGCACCGGCCTCTGCAACCTCGCCATCTGGTATCCCGACCAGGACCCGATGAAGATTGTCCCCTACCCCTGGAGCATCCGCACCTCGGAGAAGGCCACGGGCGACAACATCACCATCCAGAACGTCGCCTTGGTCAACCCCTACCAGGCCATCAAGATCGGCCCCGAGTGGAACGAGCTTCACACCATCCGCTACGTCCACGGCACGCCGCTCAAGGCCGGCATCTGGATTGACACCTGCACCGACATTGGGCGGGTCACTGACGTGGACTTCGGCCCGAGCTGCTGGGAGGAGTCGGGCCTGGCGGGCTCGCCAGCGACCGCGGAGGCGAAGAGGACGCTCGGCGACTTCCTGCGCGGCGAGGGCGTGGCCTACGAGATGCGCCGCTCCGACTGGGAGTATTTCTACGGCATCCACGCGCACGGCTACGCGGTGGGCCTCGTGGCCCGACCCGGCCAGCAGGGCACGGCCAATGCGGTCCTCTGCTCGTCGAGTCTCGGGGGCGGCACGGCGCTGCTTCTGGAGGGGCTCAACGAGATCGGACTTTCCGTGACGGGCACCAGTCTCTATGGGAGCGACTACGCTGTGCATGCGCCCGCGAGCTTCAACTCCACGGCCCAGTTCCGCCACGGGTGAATGTCGGGCAGAATGGTCCTGGAAGGACCAGGGACGCTGATGTTCCGTCACGGCCATCTGCTCGGGGGCCAGGGGGAGGATCGCGTTTCGGTGGACGCCCGGAGGGGCACCGTGTCGGTGCTCGCCACGACGCTGTGGACGAAACCCGTGGCAGCCCGCCTCGGTGAGGGGGTTCGGCGCGCGCGGGTGCTGGGGGACTGGTCGGACCAGCCCCCCCGCGTGGAGTGCGCGAGCCGGGGCGACGTGATGGTCGCGTCGAACCTGAAGTGCCCGCCTGCTTCCTGGGCAAGTCACCACCCGGCCACCACGCCGATGCCGGCGAGCAAGGCTCTCCTCCTCGTCGCCGACTTCGGCGCCTCGGCAGCCGAACAGGACAATACGGCGGCGTTCGCCAAGGCGCTGGACGCGGCACGGAAGGCGGGCGGGGGGACGGTGTACGTGCCGGCCGGTAACTATCGGTTTGCGGGGGAGATCGTGGTGCCGTCGGGTGTCGAGCTTCGCGGGATTTTCGATGTGCCGCATCACACGGTCTCGGGCGGGTCGGTGCTGATGCCGACGAGCGGCAAGGGCAAGGCCGACGGCACGCCGTTCATCCGCCTCGAAGCGAAGTCGGGGCTGCGGGGGCTGACCATCTGGTATCCCGAGCAGGACCTGCGGAACATCCAGCCCTATCCCTGGGCCATCCAGAGCCTGGGGCCGGGGTGCTGGCTCGTGGACGTGACGCTCGGCAACGCCTACCAGGGGGCCGATTTCTGGACGCATCCCAGCGATGGCCACGTCATCCGCTACCTCGCGGGCGCCGTGTTCAAGCGGGGGCTCTTCGTCTCCAAGTGCAAGGGCGACGGGTGGGTCGAGGACGTGCAGTTCAACCCCCACTACTCGGTTCGCGTGCATCCCAGCCTGAAAAGCCCTCACACCGAGCGCGGCGACATCCAGAAGGTCATCGCCTACCAGCGGGCGAACCTGGAGGGGATCATCTTCGGCCGCTGCGAGAACGAGCACGTGCGCGGCACGTTCCTCTACGCCGCCTACGACGGCATCGCGTTCCGGGACGATGGGGGTGGCGCCAACGCGACGGTGATCAACCACGGCACCGACACGGGGAGCCGCGGCGCCGTCATCGAGGCTGCGGGCGACAAGGGCATCACGTTCGTCAACGCCCAACTCGTCCCTTACGGCCCGCATGAGCAGGGGGCGATCATCGTCGCCGATTCCTTCAAAGGCAAGGTGTCGTTCTTCAACACGCAGATGTGGGCTGGCTCCGTGAGCGGCGTGATCGGCGGCCAGGGCGACGTCCTGATCCAGGGTGTGAACACCCTCACCGGCCCCTTCATCCTCAAGGGCGGCCGCGTAACCATCGAGAACGCCCACTGGACTCGCGACCTGCCCGTGCACATCCGCGTCGAGCCGACGGTCGAGAGCGCCCGCCTCATCGCCAACCTCGCGCCGAATGAGTTGAAGATTGATTGTAGGCGGGACGTCCCCGTCCCGCGTCTCTACGCCCGCTGCAATTCCCTCGCCATCCCGCCCGCGGCGAACCGCTTCACCTTCAAGACGGGCTTCGAGGACGGCGAGCCACAGGGCGCGGCCAACGCGGTCGCCCAGCAGGGCGGCGGCCTCAAGAGCGTGAGCAAGCCCGAATGCCGCGTGGCCGCGACGGATGTTCGCGGGGCAGGGACGCCCCGCCCACAATCCGGCAAGCGCGCGCTGCGCATCGCCGGCGTCGCCGACGACCCGGCCTACTCCTACGTCTACTTCAAGCTTTTCGGCGAGGCGATTGGCGTCGCTGCCGATTCGGTCCTGAGCTACTGGATTCGCCCCTCGAACGACCGCGGCCGCTGCGTGGGCCTCGACCTCCTGTTCGCCGACGGCTCGGTCCTCCGCGATTCCCAGGCGAAGACCGCCGACGGCCAAGGCGTCCACCCCGGCAACCCGAAGGGCGAGGTGGGGAAGTGGACGAAGCTCGCCATCCCGCTCGGCCAGACGCACGCGGGCAAGGCCATTGCCGCCATCCTCGTCGCCTACGACAGCCGCGCGGGTGGCGGGGCCTTCGAGGCCTGGATTGACGACATCGCCCTCGAATCCGCCCAGACCGGGTCGGTCGCGGTCGTGGCCAAGCCTGCGGGCGGGGTCTTCAAGGGCAAGGTCGAGATCGCACTCTCGGCGCCGCCGGGCACGGTCGTCCGCTACAGCCTCGACGGCCTCTCGCCCACGGCGGAGTCGCCGCGCTACGACAAGCCCATCATCCTCGACAAGCCCGGCCTCTGGGAACTCCGCTTCGCCGCCTTCAGCCCCGACGGCCGCCCGGCCAGCCGGGTCTCCGCCGAACTCTACGAGGTCGCGCCATAGCCGTGCATTGTGTGGCATGTCCAGGGGGCGGGGATGCCACACAATGGAGGAGAGGTCCCGGTAGGCGCCCGGGGCGGCGTCAGCGGTCAATGATGGCCAGGATGTCGGCCAGGCGGGCGGCGGCGACGGCGGGGTCGCAGGCCTCGACGGTGACGCGGAGGAGGCCCCGCTCGGCGCCGGAGGGGCGGACGCAGTACCACCAGTCGGCGAAGTCCTTCCGCACGTCGGGGCCGATGCGGGTGGCCTCGGCGCCGGCGGCGGGGAACTCGGCGTCCACGCGGGCGACGCGCTCGATGGCCTCCTCGCGGGTGCCGAAGCGCCGCACGTCGCCCACGCGGTGGTAGCGGCTGGCGAGGGGGCGGACGAGGGCGGAGAGCGGCTGGCCCGTGGCGGCGAGGAGCTGGAGGAGGACGAGCGAGGCGAGCATCCCGCTGTCGCAGCAGTAGAAGTCGCGGAAGTAGTAGTGGCCGCTCTCCTCGCCGCCGAAGAGGGCGGCGGCGTCGTACATGCGCTCCTTGATCCGCGAGTGGCCGACAGGTGCGACGATCGGCGTGCCGTTGGCCTCGAGAATGCAGTCGCGCACGGCGAGGCTGCACGTGAGGTCGAAGAGGACGGGCTGCCTGGGACGCGTGCGGAGGAAGACCTGGGCGAAGAGGGCGGTGAGGTGGGAGCCGCTGACGCGCTCGCCCTGCTCGTCCACGATGAGCGCGCGGTCGGCATCGCCGTCGAAGGCGAGGCCGAGGTCGGCGTGGTGCTCGCGGACGGCGGCGCGGAGCTTGTCGAGCGCGCCGGGCACGGTCGGGTCGGGGTCGCGGTCGGGGAAGCCGCCGTCGAGGGTGAAGTGGATGGGGATGATCTCGCAGGGCAGGCGGCGGGCGAAGAGGGGGAAGATGGCGGTCGCCATGCCGTTGCCGGCGTCCACGACCACCTTGACGGGGGCGAAGGGGCCGGGGGCGATGGAGAAGAGCTTCTCGACGTAGGCATCCGCCACGTCGCGCCGCTCGGCCGTCAGGGGCGGCAAGTCGTCGGGCACGGGGGCGTTGCGGCTCAGCATCATGTCGCGGATGATGTTCAGCCCCGTGTTCGCGTCAATCGAGCGGGAGCAGGAGAGGACGAATTTCAGGCCGTTGTCGTGCGGGGGGTTGTGGGAGGCGGTGATCATCACCGCGCCGTCGTACGTCGTCGGATACTCGCCGGCGGCGAAGTAGACCATGTCGGTGGAGACGAGCCCGAGGTCCACGGGGGCGACGCGGCCCTCCTGGAGGCCGGCGGCCACGGCGGCGGCCAACTCGTCGGAGCCCCGGCGCATGTCGCGGCCGATCGCCACGCGGCCCGTCTTCACCCGCATCGCCTCGTGCAGGTAGGCGGCCAGCGTGCGCCCGACCGCGTAGACGAGATGGGGCGAGAGGGGCTTGGGGAACCTGCCCCGAATGTCGTAAGTCTGGAACACGGCGTGGATGTCTTCGGGCGGAATGTCCATGGCGCATCCTTGCGGGGAAGCGGAGAGGTGGAGGGGAACACGCAAGAGAGTATCCTACGCGGGGCCGGTTGTCAAGGACAACCTTTCTTGAAGGCCGCGAGTAGCTTCCGACCATGGATTCCCTCTCGTCGTGCTCGTCGTCGTCGTCGAACTCCTGGGCTTCCCAAACACGAACCCATTCGACGACGATGCCCGAAGTGGGGGTACCTGGGAACAGAAGCCGCGCCCTTGAACGCCCCGGCCGTCTTCCAGTATACTGAGAGCGGGAGGCCGACAGGACACCCTGGAGGACAACGAGGCGATGAGGCGGCATGGGCTGGTTCGAGCGATGGGCGTGGGGATGGTGCTGGCGCTGCTGGCCGCGCCCGCGGCGGCGGTGATCAAGGTGGACCTCCCGGTCTCGAAGATCTACGGCGCGTCGAAGGCCGTCGTCGTCGGCACCATCACGGCGGTGAGCCCGGCGAACTGCGTGGCCGACGTGAAGGTGGCCGAGGCGCTCAAGGGCCAGGCGCCGGGCGAGAAGCTCCGCATCCAGGTCGCCGCGCCGCCGAATCTCTTCGCGTCGGTCGCCGTCGGCCAGCCCGCCGTGCTCTTCGCGGGCGAGGACGCGGGGAAGGCCGTGGCCGTGGTGCACCTGGCCGACACGTGGCTGCTGGCCGAGGGCATTGGCGGCACGCCCACAACGGCCTGGCGCGTCGTCCAGACCAAGCCCGACGCCGCGGCGAGCTTCCCCGGCACCACGCGCGGCCTCGTCGCCCTCATCAAGGCCCTCAAGGCCGGCAAGGTGCCCGCCAAGGAGGAATACCCCGACGCCTTCCTCGGCGGCACCGCCGAGGTCGCGAAGCTGCCCGTCCAGAAGCCCACGTGGCTCGTCACGGCCGACGTGAACGGCGACAAGAAGCTCGACCTGCTGGTCGGCACGTCCGGCGGCGCGAGGCTCTTCGTCGCCGCCGCCAAGGGCTACGCCGACGCGACCGAGGCCTGGGGCCTGGCAGGCGTGTCCGCCGCCTTCTGCGCCGCGACCGACGTGAACGGCGACGGCAAGCCCGACTTGCTCCTCGGCAGGTCGCTCTACCTCAATGCGGGCGGCAAGTTCGTCGCGGCGAAGGCTGGTCCCCAACTGCCTCCCGAGAGCGACTGGGTGGCTTCCGCCTTGGCCGATGCGTCGGGCGACAAGCGGCCCGACGCCCTGGTGCTCCTCAAGTCGGGCCAGCTCCTCGTCGCCGAGAACCCTGGCGAGCCCGACAAGCCCTGGCCGGCGACGCCGAGGACCCTGTGGCGCGACCTGGACGCGCCGCTCACCGCCGCCTTCTCCGCTGACTGGGGCGAGGACGGGGAGCTGTGCGTCCTCGTCGTCCGCGAGAGCGGCGTTGCGCGCTACGCCGCCGGCGCCAGGAGTGGCGCGGCCGCCAACTTCGAGCGCCTCACGGGCATGGCGTTCAGCGCGTACAAGGGCCTCGGCGGCAAGCCGCTCAAGCCCCTCGTCGCCGTAGCCTTCGACTACGACGGCAACGAGAAGGCCGACTACCTGCTCCTCACCGAGGGCGGCGGGCTGGCGCTCGTGAATCGCGGTTACGGCTCGTTCCTGGCGACCGACACGCTGCACATGCACTTCCACGCGACGGGCGACAAGAAGCTGCCCTTCGCCGTAGCCGACATTGCGGCCGCCGCCCCCGGCCGCATCCCCGAAGGCCCCGCCCCGGCCCAGAACCTCCTCGTGCTGCTCCACGATGGGCGGCTGTTCGAGATGGACAACGCGGAGAAGTGACACGTGGCGTGTGCGTGAGTAGGGGCAGCCCTATGTGGCTGCCCTCTTTGGCCCCGGAGTTGCCCGGGTGCACCGGTAGCAAGAGGGCGGCCACGCAGGGCCGCCCCTACATCACGCGTCACGGGTCACGCGTCATGCCTCCTGCATCACGTTGATCACGTCCGCCACGCTCCGCCCCAGCGCCCCCAGGTCGTAGCCCCCCTCGAGCGTGGCCACGAGCCTGCCTTCGCAGTGCTTCTCCGCGATGCCGCGGCAGAGGCGGGCCAACTCGCCGTAGTCGGCGTCCGACAGCCGCATGCCACCCAGCGGGTCGTCGCGGTGCCCGTCGAAGCCGGCCGAGACGAGCACGAAGTCGGGCCGGAACTGCTCCGCGGCGGGCCCAACGGCGTCGCGGAGAGCTGCCACGTAGTCGGCCCCGCTCGTGCCGCCGCGCATGGGCAGGTTGATATTCGCGCCCTTTCCCGCCTCGATGCCCGTCTCCTCGGCCGTGCCCGTGCCGGGGTAGAATGGGTAGCGGTGGACGCTCACGTAGAGCACGCTCGGGTCGGCGTAGAAGGCTTCCTGCGTGCCGTTGCCGTGGTGCACATCCCAGTCCACGATCAGGATGCGTTCCAGGCCGCGGCGCTTCTGGAGATAGCGTGCCGCGATGGCCACGTTGTTGAACACGCAGAAGCCCATGCCGTTTCCTGGCCGCGCGTGATGCCCAGGCGGCCGCACGAGGCAGAAGGCGTTCCGCACTCCGCATTCCCCATTCCCCATGATGGCGTCCGCCGCTGCCAGCACGCCGCCTGCCGCCAGGAGGGCGACCTCGTAGGAGGCGGGCACCACGGGCGTGTCGCCCCAATCGAGCATCCCGCCGCCGTTCTCGCACACCTCCTGCACCTGCGCGATGTAGTCGGTAGTGTGGACCAGCGCCACCTCCTCGACGCTCGCGGGGCGGGGCGGAATGTGGGCCACCCGGTCCCACAGCCCGGTCGCTTTGAGATGCTCCACAATCGCCGCCAGGCGCTCCGGCCGCTCCGGGTGCCACGAGGGCATTGTGTGCTTCAAATAGTCGGGATGGTAAACGACGCCCGTTCCTGATCTCGTGGGTGTGTCCTTCGACATTGAGTGCTCCGTAGACGCGTGACGCGTGACGCGTGGAAAGAGATGAACTGGCGGCTGCCTCTCCTGTCACGCGTCACGGGTCACGCGTCACGCGTCTAAGTCCCACCACCTTCCCCACCTCCACCGCCCTCCAGAACTCGCCCTTCACTTTCTCGTAGACCCCGAACAGCCCCCGCGCGTCGGCATCGCGGTCAATGTCAATCCACACGTCGGGCTTGGGGATGGCGCGTTCGGCGGTGAGCTTGGGGCCGAACTCGCGGATGACTTTCGTAACGGGGCGGTCCGTGCCGTCGGGGTTGATGATGCCGTAGTCGCTCCGCTCGTTCACGCGGTAGCCGCCGGGATACCACCACCAGGCCACGCCGTTCGAGTGCGACGCGAGCATCATGCGATAGAAGTCGCGGTAGAAGCGGGCCTGGAAGTCGAGCTTCTCGGGCGTTGCGGCCATCGCCTCGTTGTCCCAGGCCGAGACGCCGGCCTCGGCCCAGAACACCGGCTTGTCGGGCGCACACATTCGCGCGGTGGCCACGGTGAAGAGGCCCGCCTTCACCCGCTCCCAGTCGCCGATGCGCCCGTAGCCTTCGGGAGCCAGGAAGTCCATCGCCTTCGCCACGCCCTTGAAATCGTAGGGCATGCTGTGGGCCGAGTTGAACGTCGGGTCGCCTGTCACCGTCATGCGGAAGCTGATGAGGTGGTTGGGGTCAATGCTCTTGATCTTCTTGTAGGCATCGAGATAGCGCTCGTGCACCAGCTCATCCGCGAAGCGGCGATAGTCGCTCACGAACGTGCGGTGTTCCCCATCGTGCGTGAGTTGCCAGCCGTTCGGGCCTGCAATCTCTGTGGGCGGGGCCTCCGTGCCCCGCGTCTTCTTCTCCTCCTCGCGGGGGACAGAGCCCCCGCCCACAGGGAATGCCCCCCACGCCTTCCTCGCCGCGTCGAGCGATCCGTGCTTCTTGACCACCCACTCGCGCCACAGGGGATCGTATCGCTTCCTCTCGGCCTCGGTGCCGAAGAACGGCTCCCAGGCGATGTCGTAGGCCCAGATGACGTCCTGCTCCCAGAGGCGATTCTTCTCGATGATCTCTTTCCATTCGTCCCATTTGTAGTCCATCGGCGTGCCTGGGCGGAGCGAGAGATTCACCTTCAGCCCCAGCTCATCGCACCGCCGCAGGAAATCGAGCAGATTGTTCGCCCCCAGCGACCGATGGTAGATGAAAATCGAGACGCTGTTGAAGCCGATGGCCTTGATCCGCTCCAGGTCGCGCTGCACGAACTCCGGGTCGTACGGCTTCGCATCGAGCCAGTACTCGAAATACTCATTATCCTCGACCCCGATCCCCGTCGAGGGCATGTAGTTCACCCCCTGCGGATACCACTTCTTCCCATCGAGCCAGAAATCTCCTTCGCGGGCCGTCACAAACAGCCTTTGTTTGCTGAATGTTGGGATGAACACGCCAACACGGTGGCTGAGCCCATCCCGCCCGTATGTGTCTCTTGCTGTGGGCGGCGGGAACCCGTCCGCTAGGCGGCGAGAATACAACTCGTCCCTGGATGGCCCCATCCCAGCGCTTACGCTCTTGTCCTGCTGATCCGTCCGCTTGAGCGAGATCGGTATGTCTGCACTCAGGTGGCGTTTCTCCCCGGGGCGCAGACAGAAGGAGCCTCCCTCGCTTTCCCATGGAGCCCTGGGGTCGTCATCACTGTGCGCAATCTCGAAGCGCACCGCGAGGCCCGACGTGAATAGACGCGACAGGTTGGCCACGGAAGCACCCAAGCGCACCTCTTCACCCATTCGGTACGTGAAGTGTGGCGTCCCTGCTTCCAGCAGGAATAGGCCCTTTGCCACAAGCTCGACCGCGTCAGATAGCACATCTCGGGACCACGCGCCGCGGTACCAGTCATTGGCAGGCACGCCAATTGCCAAGCGAACACTTGCCGTCGGGAAGTCGACATATAGTGAGACCGGCGCCCCCCTCCAAGCCCAAGGTTCGTCAATGGCCTCCAACACGGGGACCCAACGCCCGGCCCGGCCTTTGAGAATGCCTCTCACTCCCGGCCGGGGGTGATGTGCGTACATGATGTCGGGAACTTGCCGGTAGAATGGGTGCTCATATATGGGCAGTGGAGTCACCTGTCGCCAAAGCTCTCTGGCTCTGCTGACCTGGTAGAACTTGTAGGTCGGGCTGAAGTTTTCGAGGATGGGGGGAGAGAGGAATTGGGGCGATGCAAGGCCGGGAGGCGCGGGGGCTGTGCCGAGCTGGTCAATGAGGAATTCGTAGCGGCCGGAGCGGGGGCCGGTGTGGGTGTGGGCGACGCCGATTACAAGCTGCTCGGCGTTCTCGGGCTTGAAGCCGTCGCCCGGCCCGCCGCGGGTCGGCACCGATTGCCAGAACCTGAAGTCGCTGGGGGCCAGGACGATTCGCTGCCAGTCGGGTCCGACGCGGAAGACGGCGATCCAGCGGGACCCGTCCTTCTCGCGCCATTCGAGCATCAGCTTCTCTGTGGGCGGGGCCTCCGTGCCCCGCGTCTTTTCCTTCTCCTCGCGGGGGACAGAGCCCCCGCCCACATCCCCCGCCTTCGCCCAGAGGCAGGTGAGGGTGTGGCCGTCGGGGAAAGGCTTGTCGAGCTTCGGCGAGGCAAAGCCATCCCAGCCGGTCATGTTGGGGATGACGACGTGGAGGGCCTTGCCCTCTTTGCCGGGGACAAGCTCGCGGGTGATGGGCGAGTCGGGGGCGTTGGAGTGGCGCTGCCACTTGGAGAGGTCTTCGGCGTCGAAGTCGAAGAGCATGCGGCCGGTGGGCTGAGCGTTGAGGAGCTTGCGCCAGTCGTCCTTCGAGAGCCACTTGCCGCCGACCTTGGCCAGAATGTTGCGGAAGGCGGGGGTGCCGAGGGCGGCGAGGTCGCCGCCCTTGTCGCAGTATGCCTTGATCACCGGCCCCGCCTCGCCGGGCAATGTGTGGCAGGCGGGCAGGAAGAGCATGTCGAAGCGGTCGGTCGTGATGGCGAAGCGGTTGCAGAGGATGTCCGCGTTGATCAGCGTGACCTCGTGTCCGCCTTTGCGGAGGAGTTCGGTGAACTCATCGGCCAGCTTGGGGTCGTGGTTGGGGAGCTTGTCGTCCTTGAGGAGGGCGATGGCGTACCTGTCGGCGGGGAGGGGGCCAAGGGGTTTGAGAAACGCCTCGGCGGCGGCCCTCTGCTCGGCCTCGGCCGCCGCGAGCCGCATCGGCGCAGATGCGAGCAGACAGGCGAGGAAGAAACCAATCCCCATCGTTCGCCTCCTCATCAGAGGGTACGACACATCGGCGTTGCCGTCAAGGGGGCGTGACTTCTGATTGCGGGCCCCGCCCAGATTCTTTTTCGTCGTGCTCGTCGTCGTCCTCGTCGTCGTCGTCGAGCTCTTGGGCTTCCCTCACCCAGACCCATTCGACGACGAGGACGACGACGACAACGATGCCCGCGAATGGGCTTCAGTGTTGATTCCCCTCCCGCGGCGGCGTAGAATGGCCGCGCGGTGTGGGGAGCCACCGGGACGTTCGGAGGCCGTGCCGTGGAACGGGTGTGCGTCGCTCTCGTGGCGTTGGGGCTGCTCGCGGGCGGGGCGCTCGCGGGGGCAGCCGTGTATCCCTGCCGCTGGGTCTACGTGAGCCGCGGGCTGCACAAGGACAGCGATGTCGCCGAGATCCGCGACATCGTGCGCACCGCCGCCGAGCACGGGCTGAACGGCATGGTGCTGGCAACGGGCTGGGACCGGCTGGACCTCCAGCCGGCGCATTTCTTCGAACGGGTCGAGCAGGTCAAGGCCATCTGCCAGCAGCACAAGGTCGAGATCATCCCGATCTTCTTCTCGGCCGGCTACGGCGGCAGCGTGCTGGGCCACGACAAGAACCTCGCGGCCGGCATCCCCGTGAAGGACGCGCTCTTCGTCGCCAAAGGCAGCGAGGCACACTTCGTGCCCGACCCGCCGGTCGAGGTGGCCAACAGCGGCTTCGAGGACTACAAGGGGAATCAGCTCAAGGGCTATCGCTTCCACGACAAGCCGGGCGAGATCAGCTTCGTGGACACCGCGGTGCGCCACGGCGGCAAGGCATCGCTGCGGTTCGAGAGCTTCGGCGGCGACCGCCACGGCCACGCGCGCGTGGCGCAGGAGATCGCCGTCAAGCCCCACCGCTGCTACCGCGTGAGCGTGTGGGTGAAGACGGAGGGCGTCGAGCCGACCCGCGCGCTCCGCGTGCAGGTGCTCACCGAGAAGAGCCGCGCCCTCGCGCCCTTCGAGCCGCAGGTGCCCGCGACCAGCGACTGGCGGGAGATCGTCCTCGGCTTCAACAGCCTGGCGTTCGACAAGGTGCGCGTCTACGCGGGCGCCTGGGGCGGGCGCAGCGGCAAGTTCTGGGTGGACGACTTGAAGGTCGAGGAGGTGGGGCTGGTCAACGTCCTCCGCCGCCCGGGCACACCGGTCGCCGTCAAGGGCGAGGCGTCGGGCGCGGCCTACGAGGAAGGCAAGGACTTCGCGCCCATCGCCGACCCGAAGCTGAACTTCCGCTTCGACCACGACGGGCCGCCGATCAAGCTCCTGCCCGGCACCCGCATCGCCGAGGGCGAACGCCTCCGCGTGAGCTACTACCACGGCGTCGCCATCAACCACGGCCAGGTGAGCGTGTGCATGAGCGAGCCGAAGCTCTACGAGATATGGAAGGAGCAAGTGCGACTCGTCCAGAAGCACCTCGGTCCGGCCAAGTGGCTGCTGAGCATGGACGAGGTGCGTGCCGGCGGCTCGTGCGAGGCGTGTAAGAGCCGCAAGATGACGATGGGCGAGATCCTCGGCGACTGCATCACGAAGCAGTTCCAGATGATCCGCGAGGCCGCCCCCAAGGCCGAGGTCTACTGCTGGTCCGACATGCTCGACCCCAACCACAACGCCCACGGCGACTACTACCTGGTCGAAGGCGACTTCGCGGGCTCGTGGGAGCACGTGCCGAAGGACCTGATCATCGCGTGCTGGTATTTCGACAAGCGGGAGCCGAGCCTGAAGCATTTCTCCACGCTTGGCTTCAAGACCCTCGCCGGCGCCTACTACGACGCCGACACGCTCGACAACCCGAAGGGCTGGCTCGAGGCCCTTGACAAGACGCCCGGCGCACTGGGCATCATGTACACCACGTGGCAGAACAAGTACCCGTTGCTCGGGCCGTTCGGGGACCTGGTGACGAAGAGATAGGAGACGCGCGATGCACGAGATCATGTGGGGCCTGGCGGTTGCGATGCTCGTGGCCGCGGTGATGGCGCGCGGCGGCGAGAAGGAGGACCTCAGTTGCCTGCCGCCCAAGGCCGGCGAGCGAATGTTCCACGCCTACTTGCTCGGCGAGTGCCAGAAGCACTTCGACGCGCGGCGGAAGGCGGTGGACGCCTTCACGACCGCCGACCAGGTGCTCGCCCGCCAGAAGGAGATGCGGGCGAAGTGGCTCGCCGCCGTCGGGCCGTTCCCCGAAAAGACGCCGCTCAATGCCAAGATCACGGGCACGCTGGAGCGCGACGGCTACCGCGTCGAGAAGGTCATCTACGAGAGCCGGCCGAACCACCACGTGACCGCGTGCCTCTACGTGCCCACGATGGGCAAGCCGCCGTATCCCGCCATCCTCAACCCGTCGGGCCACAACCGCGACGCGAAGGCCGGCGGCGGAAACCAACAGGTCGCCCTGCTCGCGGTGAAGAACGGCTTCGTGGCCCTCTCCTACGACCCCATCGGCCAGGGCGAGCGCATCCAGACCCTCGACGCCAATGGCAAGCCGCTGATGGCCGGCACCGGCGAGCACACGCAGGTGGACATCGGGGCGCGCCTCGTCGGCCTCTGCACCGCACACTATCGCATCTGGGACGGCGTGCGCTCGCTCGACTACCTGCTCAGCCGCCCCGAGGTGGACCCGAAGCGCATCGGCGTGACCGGCTGCTCGGGCGGCGGCACGATGACCTCGTACCTGGCCGCCACGGACGAGCGGATCGTCGTCGCCGCGCCCTCGTGCTACATCACGTCGCTCGAGCGCCTCTTCGCCACGATCGGCCCGCAGGACGGCGAGCAGAACATCCCCAACCAGGTGGCCGACGGCATCGAGCACGCCGACTACCTGACGATGCACGCGCCCAACCCGCGCCTCATCCTGGCCGCGAGCAAGGACTTCTTCGACCAGGCGGGCACGTGGGCGACCTTCCGCGAGGCGAAGCGCCTCTTCACCCTGCTCGGCCATTCGGAGCGGGTGGACATTTGCGAGGTGCCCGGCGGCCATGGCTACCCGAAGCTCCAGCGCGAGGCGATGATCCGCTGGATGCGCCGATGGCTCCAGGGCGTGGACGAGCCGGTGACCGAACCCGATCTGAAGTCCGAGGCCGAGAAGGACCTCTGGGCCACCAAGAGCGGTCAGGTGGTCTTCGACCTCAAGGGTGTGACCGTCTGGGACCTCAATCTCCAGCGGGCGAAGGCTTCCGCCGCCCAGCGCGAGGCGTTCTGGAAGGACAACCCGAAGGCGAAGTGCCTGGCCGAAGTGCGGCGGCTGGCGGGCGTTCGCGCCATCGAGGGCAAGCCGACGGTCAAGGCCGCGGGCCGCATCGAGCGCGACGGTTACTCCATCGAGAAGCTGCTCATCGAGCGAGGAGAGGAAGTGCCCGTGCCGGCCCTGCTCTTCGTGCCGAAGGGCGAGGGCAAGCGGCCAGGCGTGCTCTACGTGGACGGCCGCGGCAAGGCCGCCGATGCCGCGCCCGGCGGTGCCGTCGAGAAACTGGCCAAGGAGGGCCGGGTGGTGCTGAGCGTGGACGTGCGCGGCTGCGGCGAGACGGCGCCGGCCAAGCCGAGCCGCTACTGGCACCACGAGTTCCCCCTCGCCCACATCACCTTCCATCTCGGCCGCCCCTGGCTCGGCCAGCGCGTGGAGGATGCGCTCGCGGCCCTGGGCGTCCTGGCCGCCCGGCCCGAGGTGGACGCGGCGAAGCTCGCCATCGTGGGAGTTGAGAAGGGCGGGCCTGTCGCCCTCCACGCCGCGGCGCTCGACGAGCGCCTCCGCGAGGTCACCGTCGAGAAGTCCATCGAGTCGTGGATGGACGTCGTGGCGACGCCGCGGGCCAAGGACCAGCTCAACCAGGCAGTGCCTGGGGCGCTGGCGTGCTACGACCTGCCCGACCTCGTGAAGGCGATCGCCCCGCGGCCGGTCACAACCCGCCAGCCGGCGGATCCCACAGGGAAGCCGAAGGCGGAGGCGAAGTGAAGGCCCTCTGCAAGCCGTGCCTCGCGGCGCTGGCGCTGTTCGCAATTCGTCTGGTGCTGCCCTCGAACACGGCCTGGGCGGCTGCCGCGGCTCCCGAGAGGACCGTGGTCCTCGGAGCCACCAGTTACTGGCGGATGCACCACACGCTCAAGCCCCCGGTCGTTGCCGTCGGCGACCGCATCGAGCCCGTCCTGCGCAAGAACGCCTGGCTGGACGGCGCGACGCCGCCGCCGCCCGCCAACTGGCAAGCCCCCGACTTCGATGACTCCCACTGGCTGCGAACCATGCCCCAGGGGGGCTGCCAGACGCCGTACCTGGCCCGCCAGTGCCTTCGGGGCAAGTTCATGGTCACCGATCCCGCGAAGGTCCAGGACCTCCGGCTCACACTCCACTACCGCGGCGGGGCCATCGCCTACCTGAACGGCACGGAGCTGACGCGCCGCCATCTGCCGGCAGGAGCGATCGGCGAGGCCACCCTGGCCGAAGCCTACCCGCTCGAGGCCTACGTCAAGGCGTCGGGCGACCTGTTGGCCCAGGAAGGCACCTACATCGGCCCCGGCAGGCTGGCCCCCGCACCCGATGCCGAGGCGGCGCAACGCATCGCGTCCCGAGACCGCAGGCTCGAGGGCCTCGCCGTTCCAGCGTCGGCCCTGCGCCATGGCCTCAACGTTCTGGCCATCGAGTTGATCCGCTCGCCGTACCACAAGGTGCTGCTGGAGACCCGCGAGCAGGCCGGCGGCAGGAACCGGCACAACCGGTTCGACTGGTATGCCTGCCAACTGCGCGAGGTGCAGTTGACGGCCTCGGGTTCCGCCGGCCTGGTGCCAAACGCCGGGCGGCCGGCCGGCTTCCAGGTGTGGAACAGCGATCCCCTCGCCGCCGATGGCAGCCTCGACTACGGCGACCCCTGCAAGGCGTTGCGTCCCATCCGTCTCGTCGGGGCACGCGGCGGCTCCGTGAGCGGGAAGGCCGTGGTCGGCTCCGCAAGGGCCATCAGGGGCCTGAAGGCCGCCGTGGGCGACCTCAACGGCCCGGGCGGCGCGATTGCGGCCCCCGCGGTCCGCGTTCGCTATGGCTGCCGCTGGGGCACCGAGGCCGGCTTCTGCTACGGCGAAGGGCGCGACGCCATCCGCGAGCCCTACCCGCGGCGTCCGGCCCTCTTCGGCGCCTTGGCCGATACCCCTCCCGCCGAAGTGCCCGTGGGCGGGTCCGGCGGCGCCCTCGCCGGGGCGGTCGTCCCGGTCTGGGTCACGGCCGCCGTGCCCCGCGACGGCAAGGCCGGCCGCTACCAGGGCCAGCTGCGAATCGAGGCCAGGGACGAAGAGCCCGCGGTCGTCGCCGTCCAACTCGACGTGGCCGACTACACGCTGCCCGCCCCGCAGGACCACCGCACCTGGGTCGAGCTCATCCAATCGCCCGACACGTTGGCCCTCGAGTACGACCTGCCCCTGTGGTCCGACGCGCACTGGCAGAAGATCGCCGAGTCGTTCCGCCTCATCCACGACTGCGGCGCGCGGTCGCTCTACCTGCCAGCCATCGCCCGAACGAACCTGGGCAACGCCGAGTCGATGATCCGTTGGGTCCGGAAAGGCGAGAACCAGTACGAATGGGACTTCTCAATCATGGACCGGTACCTGGACCTGGCCGAGAAGCACATGGGCCGGCCGAAGGTGCTGGTGCTCCAGGTCTGGGAAGTCTACATGAGCACCAAGGAGAGCGTCGGCAAGCGCTTCAGCCCCGAGCTGGAACAGCGCCAGGCCACCTCCAAGGGCGGCCCACTGGTCACGGTGCTGGACCCACCCACCGGGAAGACCGAGAGCCGGCCCCTGGCCCCCTTGACCGAGCCGGGCAGCAAGGCCATCTGGCAAGAGCTGATCGCCCAGGTTCGCCAGCGGCTGCGGAAACGCGGCCTCGAGAAGGGCCTGATGCTGGGCATGTTCACCGACGCCATGCCGCCCAAGGAGCACATCCAGTTCTTCCACGACATCGCCCCGGATCTGCCCTGGGTCCAACAGGGCCACGGCCGCTGGAAGCAGAAGGTCTACGGCATTGCGGAGGTGGGCTACCAGGCCACCGTCTGGGGCGGCTTCCGCTTCGCCGACGGCGGCGTGCAGACGAACCAGGAGAAGCCCCCCACCGTCGAGAGCCTCTATGGCTGGAAGGAGCCGCGACTCGACGCCCTCTTCGAGCGCAACCTCGACCTGGACAGCTACCCCTCGACCCGCTGGCGCTTCTACGCCGAGACGGCCATCACCGGGGAGCTGCGTGGCATCGGCCGCATCGGCGCCGACTACTGGCGGGCCATCAAGAACGAGCAAGGCCGCCGCGTCGCCCATGCCCACGCTCGCTACACCGCGGGCGCCTGGAGCGGCAGTTGGATCAACCTGAACCTGTGCAACTCCATCCTGGCCCCCGGGCCCGACGGCCCGCTGGCCACGACCCGCCTGGTGGCCCTGACGGAGGGCGTCCAGGAATGCGAGGCCCGGATCTGCATCGAGAGAGCCCTGACCGACGAGTCGCTCAAGGCCCGGCTCGGCCCGGCGCTGGCACGCCGCTGCCAGGAAGCCCTCGACCTGCGGCTGCTCCACATGTGGCGGGCGCTCAGCAACTACCAGCTCGGCGGCCCATTCTTCTTCGGCGCCAGCGCCTGGCGCTGGACGCCTGGAATCCCCGGGCACCGCTGGTACCTCAGCTCCGGCTGGCAGGGCGAGCGCAGGAAGCTCTTCGACCTCGCCGGCCAGGTGCAGCGGGCTACCGGCCGCCAGTAACCCCAGACCGCGCCGGGCGCGACTGGCGGTTGCCCAAATGGCTCTCGGCGATTCGGCGGCGCCGGTGATGCCGCCAGGACTGCCTGGAGGCAGGAGCCCACAGCCGGCGGTGGGCCCCCGAACGGGGCTCGCCGCCTGTTTGGAGTCCTGCCTTCAGGCAGTCTTTGCCCGGAATGGGCCGAATCGCTGGAAGCCGTTCAGTCCGCGGCGGGCCATTCGACGTCGTCGCGCTCCTCGACGAGGTGGCAGAAGCTCTTCCACTCGAACTCGCGACCGGAGATGGGGCAGCGGACCTTCACGGCCTTCGCGTCGGCGGCGACGACCTCCCAGTCGCCGCGCCGCGGCCCGTCGAGGATGTGGATCTTCTGCCCGGGCACGAAGGGGTACTGCCTGAAAAACGCCACCCGATGCTTTGCCACGGCGGCTCCCTGAGTCGCTGCTCCCCCCTCCTGTCATGCTGAGCGACAGCGAAGCATCTCTCCTCGGCGCGACCTAGTCGCTCACGGGAAACTGGATCTCGGTGCGGAACGTCTTCGGGTCGCCCGAGCCGTCGGGCCCGGGATGGACGAGGTAGGTCTCGCGCGGCGGCCCCGCGGGGGCCTCGCCCTCGACCGACATCCAGGCCAGCAGCTCCGAGTAGTGGGCGGGCATCTCGCTGTACGGCCCCTGGACGACGACCGCGAGGACGTCGGTCGCCGGCAGCTCCTTGACACGGACGCCGCCGGCGCCTGCCGTGCCCTTGGCGACGGGCAGGCAGACCTCGAAGCGCCCGGCCGCCCAGTCGAGCTTGTCGGGCGGCTCGAGAAAGCAGGTGAACGCGGGGCCGGCGGGCCTCACGCCCGCCCGGGCCGCCCACCCGAAGAGCCGCTGGTAGACGCGGCCAATGTCACCATATGGCCCCTTGTGCTCGATGAACGCGACGGTCTGCGGGCCGATGTGTTTTCGCTGCGGTGCCTCCATGCGGCGGTTGATCCTTTCGAGAGGAGCGGGGGGCGCGCACGCCTGTTTCGTCAGGCACAGAGGTCATTCTACCTGCCGCCGCTTCCGCGAGTCAAGGCGTGGCCGTGCGACGCGGGCCATCAGTTGCCCGGCCCGGCCTTGGGGGGAGCGGGCCCGGCCGGCGGCTGCTTGACGGGCGGCCCCTTCGGCGGCGGCGCGGGCGGGCCCGGCCTGCGCACCTTGAAGTCGCCGGGCGCGAGGAAGGCGGCGGCGCCGCGGAGCACGCCGTGGTTCTCGAAGCGGCTGGAGTCCTTCACGCGCAGGCCCTTACCGTCGTCGGCGTGGAGGAGGAGGTGCGTGGCGTCGTCGGCCTTGAGCTCGCGCTCGGGCGTGAAGTCCTTGCGGTAGCGCACGCCGTTGGTGATGCGCACCTCGTCAATGCCGCCGCCCCAGAAGTGGGCCGCATTGCCGTCGAGGCCCACGGCGCCCACGTAGAGCGGCTGGTCGTCGAAGCCGATGCGGCGCTTCCCACGGCTCCGGTGCGCCTGCTTGCCGTCCACGAAGAGCGTGCGGAAGCCCTCCTCGTACACGAGCGCGCAGTGGCTCCAGACGCCGGTGGGGCAGGGGACTCGGGTGACGACGGGGTCCCCTTCGACGCCGTCGCCCGTGGCGTAGGCCCAGCAGCCGTCCTCGACGTAGATCGCGAAGGACAGGGAATCCGTCCACCCGGCGTTCTTGGCGAGGACATAGCGCGGGAGGGCCTCGGCCGGGAGCGGGCGGCGCCAGGCCCAGGCCTCGGCGGTGAATGCCTTGAGGCGGAGCGAGCGCTTGCGGCGCTCGTCGGGGACGTCCACGTAGTCCGAGACGCCGCTGAGGTCGAGGGCATAGCCGGCGACGGCGGGCGGCTCCGGCTCTTTCTCCTTCGGGTCGTGCTCCTTGACGTCGGGCGCGGTCGAGGCGCCGTTGAGGTCGCGCAGGGCGGCGACGAGTTGCGGCGCGGCGCCGAGGCCGATGGCCTTCTCGAAGGCCCGCGCGGCCGCGGCGGGGTCCGGCTTGCCCTCGTAGGTGAAGAACAGACCCAGCATCAGATTGTCGTCGGCCTTCTTCGCCGTGTCCAGCCAGTCGCGCGCCAGCAGGTACAGGTCTTCCGTGCTCTGCTTCCGCAGCTCGCGCTTGACCTCGCCTCTGCCCTCGCCGAGGGTGAGGACGACACTCTCGCCGTCCACGTCCTTGACCACGTACTTGCTGTTTGCGAGGGTGATGTAGCCGCCCTTGCGCGCCGCGACGGCCTCGAGGGTCGCCTTCCACAAGGCGTCGAGCAGGGCGGCGGCGCGCGCGTGCGGGGCGAGGGCCGCGCGGGACGGCTCGTCGGGGGCCTGTGCGAGCGCCTGCTTCGCCAGGGGCGGGCCCTCGGGGTAGCAGCGGTCGGCCCAGAGGGCCTTGAGCCGGACGGTGAGGTCCGCGCGGAGCTTGGCCTGCTCCTTGCGCACCCGCTCCTGCTGGGCCGCGAGGGCCTGCTTGAGCTTGGCGAGCTCCTCGGCCGCGAGCTTCTGGAGCTCGGCCGAGGGGTACGCGACGCTGAGGACGGCGGCCGCCTCGGCGATCTTGCCCGCCTCCACCAGGGCGGCCGCGCGCTTGCAGTCGTGCCCGAAGGCCGTCCAGCACTTGCCGCGGTACTCCTGCACCAGGCCGTCGGCCTCCTTCTTGGCCTCCGAGGTGAAGAGGTTGGGGGGCAGGGTGCCCACGAGGCGGACGGCGGCGCCGTAGGCCCGCTGGGCCATCAGCGCGTCGGCGCGCTTCCGCGCGCCGGCGAAGTGCTCGGCGATCGCCTTGTCCAGGCGCTCGCCCACCGCGTTCATTTCCTTCCTCGCCGCCACCAGCACCTGCGGGTTCCCGTGGTTGAGCAGAATGTCCTTCAGGCGCTGGACCTGGGTGGGATAGTCGTCGGGGTGCGCCGCGATGTACTCGCGGATGCCGGCGAGGGCCTGGCGTACGGCGGCCGGCTCCTCGCCGGGGGGCGGCGGGGCCTTCTTGGGCATCGGCTCGGGCGGCTTGGGCCGCACGACATGTGGCGTGGTCACCCGCGTCGCGGTGCGCACCACCTTGTGGTTGGTGCTCGGCGGGGGCGGAGGCGGCGGGGGCTCGGCGCGGCCCCGGGGGCGCACGAGGGCGACGAGCCCCACGACAACCGCCATGGCCGCCGCGGCGACCAGCACGGCGACTGCCGTGGGCGTCTTGCGACGCCGGGCCTGGACGGCCACGCGCGGCGCGTGCCGCGCCGCCGCCGTCTCGTCGAAGGCGTGGTTGAGGGCGAACAGGAACTTGCCTACGCTGTCGTAGCGGTCGTCGGGCGCGCTCGCCAGGGCCGTGCGGACCACGCGGTCCACCGCGGTCGGCACGCCGGGCACCAGGTGGGCGACCGGCTTGAAGCTGCCCACCGGCAACTGCCCGGTGAGCGTCTGGTAGAGCATCACGCCCAGCGAGTAGATGTCGGCGCGGTGGTCCGCATTCGCGGCGTCCGCGCGCTGCTCGGGGGCCATGTAGTCGGCGCTGCCCATCACCGTGTGGGCCTCCGTGAGCTGGTAGCCCTCCTGGGTGTCCGTCCCCGTCAGGCGCGCGATCCCGAAGTCGGCCAGCTTCGGCGTGCCGGCGCCGTCCAGCAGGATATTGCCCGGCTTCAGGTCGCGGTGCACGACCCCGTTCTCATGGGCATATGCCAGGCCGGCGCACACGCCCTGCACGAGTTGGCGGGTCTCCTGGGCCGAGAGCTTGCCCTCGCGCAACAGCCGGTCGCGCAGGCTCTTGCCCTCCACGTACTCCATCACGAAGTAGTAGGTCTCTCCCTCCACCCCCTTATCCAGGATGCCCACGATGTTCGGGTGGGCCAGGAGCGCGAGGGCCGATGCCTCGCGGTTGAAGCGCTCGACGAACTGAGGGTTGCTGGCGAACCGGGTGGGCAGCACCTTGAGCGCCACGGGGCGCTCGAGGGAGATCTGCGTGGCCTTGTACACGGTCGCCATGCCGCCCCGGCCCAGCACCCCCTCGATCCGGCAGCCGCCCAGCACCGTGCCGGGCCGCAGATCGCCCGGCCGCAGCATGCGGCCCAGATCCAGGCGCTGCCCGCACTGCGGGCACTTGGCCTTCCCCGACGTTACGCCGTCGGGCACGGTGAACGTCTGCGAGCACGCCGGGCACTTCAGGACCATATCGCCGCCCCGTCAGAGGCGCTACGCGCGCCTCGCCGCCGCGAAACCGGCCCATGCACACACGGACCTCGCCGCAACGAGAGTCTACAAGACCGCATTTTACCACGGCTTCCGCCGATCCGCAAACCGAACACCCCCTCAGCGAATGCCTGCGGCGCGCCCACTTCACTATAGCACGCCGCGCCCGGCCGGGGAAGGGCATTTACAGCTCCTTACACCCATGTACAAGACCTGACACCCCCCGGCGACGGAGCGGAGGCGGCGCGACGGGGCCCAGCCGGCGCGGGAGCGGACCCCGCCCCACAACGAAGGGGTTGCTTGCGATCATGGGTCGTGCTACAATCCGGGTGTGAACGGGACGGCGGCGGAGCGCGCGACGCGCAACCCAGGAGGAAGTGGCCCATGACCGAACGCACAGGCGCGATCACGATTCACGGGAACCCGCTCACCCTGGTTGGCCCCGAGCTGAAGGTGGGCGACAGAGCCCCTGACTTCACGGCGCTGGACAACGCTCTGAACCCGGTGAAGCTGTCGAGCTTCCGGGGGAAAGTCGTCGTCCTGGCCTCCGTCCCCTCGCTCGACACGCCCACGTGCGACATCGAGACGCGGCGGTTCAACGAGGAGGCGGCCAGCCTGGGCAAGGACGTGGCGGTGCTGACGGTGAGCATGGACCTGCCCTTCGCCCAGAAGCGCTGGTGCGGCGCCGCCGGCGTGGAGAATGTCCAGACCCTCTCCGACCACCGCGACGCCGCGTTCGGCACGGCCTATGGCGTGCTCATCAAGGAGCTGCGCCTGCTGGCCAGGGCCGTCTTCGTCGTGGACAAGGCGGGCATCGTCCAGCACGTGCAACTCGTCAAGGAAGTGGCGAACGAGCCGGACTACACGCCGGTGCTCGCCGCGGTGAGGAAGCTGGCGTCCTGAGTCGGGCACCCATCGCGGCACATCGCTTCCGCAGCTCGAAGGAGTAGACAAGTGCTGAGCAAGAAGATGGAAGACGCGTTGAACAAGCAGGTGAACGCCGAGCTGTTCTCGTCCTACCTGTACCTGGCCATGGCCGCCGACTTCGAGGCCAAGAACCTGCCCGGCTTCGCCCACTGGCTCAAGGTGCAGGCCAAGGAAGAGAACGGCCACGCGATGAAGTTCTACGGATACATCAACGACCGCCGCGGGCGCGTGACACTCACCGCCATCGCGGCGCCGCCGGCCGAGTGGGCGACCCCGCTGGCCGCCTTCGAGGCCGTGCTCGCCCACGAGGAGAAGGTCACCGGCCTCATCAAAGGCCTGGTCGAGCTCGCGGCCAAGGAGAGGGACAACGCCACGAGCGTGCTGCTCCAGTGGTTCGTCACCGAGCAGGTCGAGGAGGAGAAGAACGCCGACGCCATCGTGCAGCAGCTCAAGAGGATCGGCGACTCGGCCCACGGCCTGATCCTGCTCGACCGCGCGCTCGCGCAGCGGAGCTAGCCACAAACTGTCCCGACCTCCCGCGGGTCCCAAGACCCGCGGGAGGTTGAGCCCGAAAGGAAGTGGACCATGAAGAGCATTGTCGGGCCGCTGTGTGCGGCGCTCGTGCTTGTCGCGGCCTGCATCCTCGCCGGATGCGACCAAGAGGGCGCGACGACTCAAGCCCCGGCGGGCAAGGCCCAGACCACCTGCCCCGTCATGGGCGGGCAGATTGACAAGACGATCTTCGCCGACTACGAGTGCAAGCGCGTCTACTTCTGCTGCCCCGCCTGCGTCGAGAAGTTCAACAAGGAGCCGCAGAAGTACGTCAAGAAGCTCGAGGACGAGGGCGTGACCCTCGCCACGACGCCGCGCAAGGGCGGGTGATGCCCGTAGCCGCGCCTCGGGGGTCCCGAGGTCCCTTGCGCCGGCCCGCGGCTCCCGGACTCGTCCGAGGGGGAGCGAGCGATGGAGTCTATCCGCCTCGACACCGCACCTGCCCAGCGTGGGGTCCCTGAGCCGTTCGCCCTGGTCATCTTCGGGGCGTCGGGCGACCTGACGAGTCGCAAGCTCCTCCCCGCCGTCTACCGCCTCTTCCAGCAGGGCCTGCTGCCCGAGCAGTTCGCCATCCTGGGCTTCGCCCGCACGGAGATGAGCGACGAGGCGTTCCGCCGCCAGGCGGGCGCGGCCATGACCCGCTTCGCGCCGTCGCGGCCGGGCGACCGGCTGCCGTGGGACGACTTTGCCCGAAGGCTCCACTATCACCCCGGGCGCTACGACGACCCGGCCAGCTTCGCCTCGCTGCGGCAGCGGCTCGACGCCCTCGCCGCGGCGCGGAACGCGCCGCGCAACTGCCTGTTCTACCTGGCCACGCCCCCGTCGGTGATCGCCCCCGTCGCCGAGCAGTTGCGCGCCGCGGGCCTCGGCGGCACGGGGGAGGGCAGGGGGTGGGCACGGCTGGTCGTCGAGAAGCCCTTCGGCCGCGACCTCGCCTCGGCCCGCGACCTCAACGCCAGGCTCCGCGCCGCCTTCGCCGAGAACCAGATCCTCCGCATTGACCACTATCTCGGCAAGGAGACGGTCCAGAACATCCTCGTCCTGCGCTTCGCCAACGCCCTCTTCGAGCCGATCTGGAACCACAAGTACGTGGACCACGTGCAGATTACGGTGAGCGAAACGGTCGGCGTCGAGCAGCGCGGCGCCTACTACGACCAGGCTGGAGCGCTCCGCGACATGGTGCAGAACCACCTGATGCACCTCGTCTCGCTCGTCGGCATGGAGGCCCCCAACACCCTCGACCCCACCGCCGTGCGCAACGAGAAGGTGAAGGTGCTCAAGGCCCTGCGCCTGATCCCCGCCTGCGACGTCGGCGAGCGTCTGGTCCGCGCCCAGTATGCCGCGGGCGCGGGCGGACCGGGCTATCGCCAGGAGCCGGGCGTGGCGCCCGACTCGGCGACCGAGACCTACGTGGCGCTCAAGACCTACATTGATAACTGGCGCTGGGCGGGCGTGCCCTTCTACCTGCGCACGGGCAAGCGGCTGCCTGCGCGGATCACGGAGATCGGCATCCACTTCCGGCCCGTGCCCCAGGTGCTCTTCAACGCGCCGCCCTTCGGCCCCATGGCGCCCAACGTGCTGGCCCTCCGCATCCAGCCCAATGAGGGCATCAGCCTCCAGTTCCAGGTCAAGCGGCCGGGGGCCGGCGTGCGGATCGAGCCGTTCAAGATGGACTTCGGTTACGCCGAGGCGTTCGGCGGCGAGCCGCCCGAGGCCTACGAGCGGCTGCTGCTCGACGCCGCGCTCGGCGACCCCACGCTCTTCACCCGCAGCGACGAGGTCGAGGCGGCCTGGGCCTTCGTCACCCCGCTCCTCGACGCCTGTGCCGAGGCCCCCGCCGGGCTGCCCACCTATGCCGCCGGCACGTGGGGGCCGAGCGAGGCCGACACGATGCTCGAGGCCGACGAGCGCTGCTGGACCATCGTCAAGCGCCGCGCGGCGAGAAAGGCGTGACGCCATGAACAGATTCCCCAAAGCCTCCGCCTTGCTGGCAATCGCCCTTTGGCCAGCGCTTGCCCTCGCCCTCGAAGGCTTCGAGGACCCGCCCTTTCAGGTCGCCTCCACCCTCGCCCCCGCCGAGGCGGCTGCCGGCGGCGAGTTGACCCTCACCGTCACCTTCACCCTCCGGGCCGACGTGCATCTCTACAAGGACTCCATCAAGTTTCGGTGGGACGAGTTGAAGGGGGTTGTCGAGAAAGAGGTCGTGAAGCCGAAGGGCAAGGAAATCCCCGACCTCAATTCCACCGAGGAGGGCGCCACCGCCGAAGCCTACGAGGGCGCGGCCAGCGTGACCGTGAAGTTCCAGGTCACGGGCGCGGCGGGCGAGACGGCGAGTATCAAGGGCACGGTCGGCTACCAGGGCTGCACCGACCGGCAGTGCTTCCGCCCGGCGAAGTTCGCCATCTCCTACGAGGCCGCCATCGTGGCAGGAGCGGCCGCCCCGCCCTCGGAAGGCCCTGCTCCCGCTGCCGCGGCGAGGGAGGAGCTGGGCTGGCTCTTCGTGCTCAAGCAGCTCGCCAAGGCATTCGTCTGGGGCCTGGCCCTCAGCCTCACGCCCTGCGTTTACCCGATGATCCCCATCACGATGGCCGTCATCGGCGGGCAGAAGGAAGCGTCGCGGCTCAAGGCCATCCTGCTCTCGGGCGTCTACGTGCTGGGCATCGCCATCACGTATTCGGCGCTCGGCGTGCTCGTGGCATCGCTCGGCGCGTCGGTGCGGCAGGCGTTTCAGTTGCCCGCCGTGCTCGTGGGCATCGCGGCGGTGTTCGTGCTGTTCGCGCTCGGCATGTTCGACGTTGTGACGATCCAGGCGCCCGCGTTCCTGGGCGGCCTGGGCGACAGGGTGGTGGGCAGGAAGAAGGGCGTGGTCGGTGTCCTGCTGCTCGGCGTCGTGAGCGGCCTGGCGGCGGGGCCGTGCGTGGCGGGGCCGCTGCTCTCCGTGCTCACCGAGATCGCGGCGATCGGCAACCGGGCGCTCGGCGCGGCCATGATGTTCGCCCTCGCCTGGGGCATGGGCCTGCTCCTCATCGTCGCCGGCGCGTCCACCGGCCTGCTGCCCAAGGCGGGGAAGTGGACGCTCTGGGTGAAGCACCTCATCGGCTTCGTGCTGCTGTGGGCGGCGCTGTACTTCCTGCGGCCGGTCGTCCGCGAGACGGCGTTCTGGCTCGGCAGCGCGGGCCTTCTCGTGGCGGGCGTCGTGTTCCTGGGCGGCCTCGACGCCCTGACGCCCGAGAGCGGGTTCGCGGCGAGGGCGAAGCGGGTGCTCGGCATCGCGGCCCTCGTCGTGGCCGGCTGGTGCGCCCTCGTGGGCCTCGACCTCGAGCCGAGGGCCGGCGTCGGACCCGTCCCCGGCACCGCGCAGCCCGACCCGTTCCTCCACGGCGACCCCGACCTCTTCAAGGAAGCGCTGGCGGCGGGCAAGCCCATCGTGCTCGACTTCACCGCCGAGTGGTGCGGCTACTGCAAGGTGCTCGACCGCACGACGTTCGCCGACCCTGCCGTCGTCGCCGAGCTGAAGCGCTTCCGCGCACTGAAGATTGACTACGACGCGAGCCGCAACGCCGAGCTGGTGAAGCGCTTCGACGTCCCCGGCCCGCCGCTCATCGTGGTCCTCGACTCCAACGGCGAGCTGGTCAAGAAGCTTGGCTACGACGAGGCCAAAGACCCCGACAAGTTCGCCGCGTTCCTCAAACAGGTCAAGTAACCTCCCGCGGGTTCGGAACCCGCGGGAGGTTCACGCGAGGGCGTGATGCAGAAATACTGGTGCCGCATCTGCGGTTACGAATATAATCCCGAGGCCGGCGACCCCGGCAACGGCGTGCCCCCGGGCACCGCCTTCGGGGACCTGCCCGACGACTGGGTCTGCCCGGTGTGCGGCGCGAGCAAGAAGTACTTCTCCCCGATGGAGCCCGACGAATGCGAAAAGACGAGTTGATGCGCGTCTACTACCAGATGCAGCTCGCCCGCGGCTTCGAGACCCGCGTGGCCGAGCAGTACATGAAAGGCCGCATCGGCGGCTTCTGCCACCTCTACAGCGGCGAGGAAGCCGTCGCCCTCGGCGCCCTGTGGTCGCTGCGCAAGGACGACTACGTGATCGGCTCCTACCGCGACCACGGCTACTACATCCTCCGCGGCGGCGACCCGGGCAAGGCCATGGCCGAGCTGTTCGGCCACGCCAACGGCTGCTGCAAGGGCAAGGGCGGCTCGATGCACCTCTTCGACCCCGACATCAATTTCCTCGGCGGCTACGCCATCGTGGGCGGCATGTGCCCCATCGCCGTCGGCCTCGGCCTCGCCATCCAGTATCGCGGCGAGGACCGCGTGGTGCTGTGCGCCTTCGGCGACGGCGCGACCAACCAGGGCGCCTACCACGAAGCCCTCAACATGGCCAGCCTCTACAAGCTCCCCGTCATCTGGGTGTGCGAGAACAACCGCTACGCCATCGGCACCAGCGTCACCCGCTCCAGCGCCCAGGAGTCCATGGCCCGCAAGGCCAAGACCGCCTACGACCTGCCCGTGAGCGTGGTGGACGGCATGGACTTCTTCAAGATGCAGAGCGTGATGGAGCGTGCCATCAAGCGGGCGCGTGAGGGCAAAGGCCCGTCGTTCATCGAGGCCAAATGCTACCGCTACCGCGGCCACTCGATGAGCGACCCCGCCACCTATCGCGACAAGAAAGAGGTCGAGTTCTGGAAACAGCGCGACCCCATTCCGCGCATCAAGGCCGTCATCCAGCACGACTTCGACGTGCCCGACGAGGAGTTCAAGGCCCTTGATACGAAGGTCCGCCAGGTGCTCGAGGAGGCCGTGAAATTCGCCGAGGCGGGGCACGAGCTTCCGCCCGAGAGGCTCCACGAAGACCTTTACGTTGACTGACGCGTGACGCGTGACGCGTGACAAGAAGGAGAACCGGCCGTCCTCTTCTTTCCTGTCACGCGTCACGGGTCACGCGTCAAGCCCCATCGGCAGCAGCAGGAAACCTCCTGGGACCGGAGAAGATAAATGGCGAAGACCAGCTACCGCGACGCACTCAATCAAGCCCTCCGCGAGGAGATGCAGCGCGACGAATCGGTCGTGCTCTTCGGCGAGGACGTGGCCGAGTACGAGGGCTCGTTCAAGGTCACACGCGGCCTCCTCAAGGAGTTCGGGCCGAAGCGCGTCTTCGACACGCCGATCTCCGAGGCCGGCATCGTGGGCATGGCCATCGGCGCCGCCATGGGCAAGATCCGCCCCGTGCCCGAGCTGATGACCGCAAACTTCGCCTACGTGGCGATGGACCAGATTCTCAACCACCTGGCCCTGATGCATTACATGTTCGGCGGCCAGGCGACCCTGCCCGTCACCATCCGCATGCCGGGCGGCGGCGGGCACCAGCTCGGCAGCCAGCACTCGCACAGTCCCGAGCCGATCTTCGTCCACACCCCGGGCCTCTTCGTCGTCTATCCCGCCACGCCCGCCGATGCCAAGGCCCTGCTCAAAGCCGCCATCCGCGACGACAATCCCGTCATCTTCCTCGAGCACGAGGGCCTCTACAACCTCGAGGGCGAAGTGCCCGACAACCTGGAGCCGGGCGTCATCGGCGAGGCTAAGGCGCTGCGCGAGGGCAGCGACATCACGCTCGTCGGCTACGGGGCCATGACCCACGTCGCCCTCGAAGCCGCCGAGGCCCTCGCCAAGGAGGGCGTGAAGGCCGAGGTGATTGACCTCCGTACCCTGCGGCCGTGGGACAAGGAGGCCGTGGCCGCCTCGGTCTCGAAGACCCACCGTGCCGTGGTCATCGAGGAGTGCCCGCCCGCCTGCGGCATCGCCGCCGAGGTGGCGACGAACCTCTACGAGCTGGCCTTCGACGCCCTCGACGCGCCCATCGAGCGGGTCTCGGGCGCCGACGTGCCGCTGCCCTATGCGAAGAACCTGGAGCAGGCCTGCATCCCTCACGGGACCGATGTGGTAAGGGCAGCGAAGAAAGCGATGGCGAGACAGGACCCATGACGCGTGACCCGTGACGCGTGACCAGAGAAGACCGAGATGGGCTCCCTCTTCTCACGCGTCACGCGTCACGGGTCACGCATCATGCGCCCACCACGAGCGATAGGAGCCTACCCGTGTACGAAGTGACGATGCCCAAGCTCTCCGACAGCATGACCTCCGGCCAGATCGTCGAGTGGAAGGTCAAGGAGGGCGACACGGTGAGCGAGGGCGACGTGCTCGCCGAGATCGAATCCGACAAGGCGACGCTCGACCTGGAGTGCTTCACGAGCGGCGTCGTCACCAAGCTCCTTCGCGGCAACGGCGACGAGGTGCCCTGCGGCGAGGTCATCGCCACCATCGCCAGCGAGGACGAAGCGCCCGCCCCAGCCAGGAAGAAGCCGGCCCCCCAAGAGGAGCCCGAACCCGAGCCGCCACCCGCTGAGGAGGCGCTAGAAGCCGAGGCCCCAGCAGAGAAGGCTGCGAAACCTCGACCGGCACCCGAGCCGTCGGCTCCTGTCACGCGTCACGCATCACGCGTCACGCCAGGCCGCATCGCCATCTCGCCCTACGCTCGCATGCTCGCCCAGCAGAAGGGCGTGGACACCACGAAGCTCAAGGGCAGCGGCCCGGGCGGCCGCCTCGTGGCCGCCGACGTCGAGGGTGCCGCAGCCGTTCGTAGTGCGGGCTTCAGCCCGTCTCCCTACGGCCTAAAGGCCGCACTACAAACCGCCGCCATCCCCCCGTCGCCCGACGAAGAGCTTCCCCCCATCACCCTCGCCGAGGGCGAGGCCGACGTCGAAGATGCCCCCTATCGCCTCAAGACCCAGGCCCGCATCGTCACCGCCTCCAAGCACGTCATCCCCCACTTCTACATGACCCGCGGCGCCGACGTCACCGAGCTTCTCGCCCGCAAGGACGAGTGGAAGGCGCGGTTCGGCGGCGCCACGGTCACGCATCTCATCATGCTCGCCGCCGTGAAGGCCATTCAGGCGAATCCGCTCGTCAACCGCAGCTACGACCGGGGCAAGATCATCAAGTGGCGCGGCATCCACCTGGGCCTCGCCGTGGACACCGATCAGGGCCTCACCGTCGCCGTCCTCCGCGACGCGCAGGACCTGTCGCTCACCGACATCGTGGAGCGCACGAAGCCGCTGGTCGAGAAGGCGCGCGGGGGCAAGCTCACCGCCGAGGAGCGCAGCCATCCGACCCTCACCATCACCAACCTGGGGATGTTCGACGTCGAGCACTTCGCGCCGATCATCAACCCCCCGTCGGCCATCACCCTCGGCGTCGCATCGGCCTTGCCCGCGCCCGTCGTCCGCGGCGACGCCATCTTCATCGCCAAGCTGATGCGCCTCACCCTCTCGTGCGACCACCGCATCATCGAGGGGGCCGCCGCCGCCCGCTTCCTCAAGACCCTCAAAGACCTGCTCGAAGCCCCCGACACGTTGCTCGCGGCGCAGGAATAGCCTTGGCCACGCGTCCGCCAGGCACGAGCCCACTGCGACAGTCGTGAGAAGGCGAAGGGTCTACCGCCGGCGAGCGCGCCGGCGGCGGGAGAGGAGCGCCAGGCCGCCGAGGCCAAGGAGGGAGAGCGTGCCCGGCTCGGGGATGTCCGACCAGCTCTGAAGCACGGCACCACGCAGCCGGTAGGTGAAGCTGGCGCCGGACGACCCATAGGGCGCGTTCACATCGGTCGTGAACGTCAGAGTGGCGTTCCTCCAGCCCGGCGTCGAGGTGTCGAAGTGGATCTCGACGTCCAGGGCCCCGCCCTCGCTGAGGACCGCGCCCGGCGAGAACCCGGAGAGCCAGAATGCCCCCGGGTCGTCCCCGCCGGGCGTGGCGAGCAGGAGGGTGAGGTTCGTGAGGGCCGTGTTGCCATCGTTGGGGTCGGTGGAGATGTTGCCGATGATGAGGTGGTAGACCGCGATGTCGCCCACGAGAACGTGGCCGAAGTAGATCAAATCCCCAGGGGCGGCGGTGCTGTCGTACACCGGCCCCACGCCCTCGCCGCTCACCGTCGGCAGCACGAGCTGCGCGAGGTTCCGCTCGTCGTCGCTGCCATTGGTGAACTGTGCCTGCACGGTCGCCGTGTCGGCCCCGTGGTTGACCGGGGAGTAGGTGTAGGAGAGCGTCTGGAAGGCATCGTCGCCGAGATTCACGCCGGCGGGAGCCCATGTGAACTCGCCGCCGGGCGGCGGGGTGAGCGAGACGGTGCCCTGGAGGTTGCTGGGGTCGCCGAGGCCGGAGAGGTTGCCATTGCCGATGTTGCGCACCTCCACGCTCGCCGTGTTGCTCGTGCCGATGCGGGTGAGGCCGGCGTCGCTGAGCTTCGTCACCTGGTTCACCGGCGCCACGCCTTCGCCCTGGAGCGTGAAGTCCGCCGTGTGCGGCTGGTTGTCCTCGCCGTCCGGGTCGCCGTTCGTGAAGTTGAGCGTTCGCAGCAGCGAATCCGCGCCCCGCGCCGCAGGAGTGTAGCTGTAGGTGACGGGGGTCGAGCCCAGATCGGCGAGGCTCAGGCCGGCCGGGCTGGTGAGTGCGAATTCGTCCTGCCCGGCGGGGGCCGTGCCATTGAGGTTGCTGGCGGCGCCGAGACCGGAGAGATTGCCGTTCCCTGTGTTCGTCACCGAGACCGACGCCGTGCCCGACGTGCCCACCAGCACGTAGCCCGCGTTGCGCCCGCTCGCGTCCACGCTGCTCACCGGCGCCACGCCCGTGCCCTGAAGGGTGAGCGTGGAGTTGCCGCCGTTGCTGGTCACGGTGACCCCGGCGAGGGTGTCGGTCATGCGGGTGGTAGGTGTGTAGGTGTAGCTGCGGCTCGTGCTGGCCCCCTGGGCCAGTGGGCCGAAGGCTTGGGTGGAGGCCGGCGTGAACTTGCCACTCGTCGAGGGGAACGTGCCGGTCAGCGAGCTGCCCGGCCCGCCGGAGTTCAGCGCCGTGAGCCCCTGCGTGCCGGAGCTTCCCACGAGGACGTAGCCGAACTGGAGGGTGCTGGTATCCGCGGGCGAAGTTGCGAGCACGGGGACAGGCGCGGTGGCGGGGCCTGGGCGGAGAGCGTGGTAGTCGAGCGAGCCATTGGCCGCGGGGCCAGTGGGGTCAATGTCATCCCTGAGCGTGTCGCTGCCGTTCGGGTCGAGGAAGCCGCGCGCGACCCCGCCGGCGCTGAGGTTGTAGTTGTACGCGCGGTTGATGCCGCCCGCGCCGCCGCAACGGCCGTAGAAGTCTCCCCACACCGGAGCGCGTGTGCTGAAGAACGACCAGGTCATGTCATACATGCCGGACGACGGCGGGTTGAAGCGGACGCCGTAGAGGTCCTCCGGCATGCCCGGGTTGCCCGAAGCAACGGTCTGGAGGCCAATCGAGCTGAGGGTGGCGCCCGACAACGCCGTCATATTGCTTGCGGCGAAGTCCGGGGCCGCCTCGACGATCACGTGGCTGAACCCTGCCTGGCCGCCGTTGTGCCGAAAGCGATAGGTGTACTTCCATGGGTAGCCAGACTGGCTGGAGTCGTCGTTCGTCACCCACCACTCCAGGGTGACGGTGTAGTTGACCCACTGCTGCACGCCGGGGGATTCCACGTAGAGGCCGTCGAGGGGGTCGGGCGGAGCCGGCGGGGTGTACTGCAAGCTACCGTAGTATGCGATGGCGTGCGCCGGGCGAGCCGGCCCGAGCAGCGCCAGCGCCGCAAAGCAAGTGGGGAACAGCCAACGTGGGGTCAGACGCGGGTCCGTGGTCACGCTGCAACCCCAACCCTGTGAGAACGGCCAGACGGACGGAACGCTGGCTACCGCAGAACCCTTCCCGATCGCCAGCCCACGGTCATCCAGCCACTCGTGACTGACCAAGAGTATATAGTCAGCATGTGCTGCCTGTCAAGAGGAACTTCTCGAACTCCCCGATGCCCTGTTGGGCTGAGCCGGGCCGCATCGTCGGGCGCCCGGCCGTACGCGGCCCTCAAGATGCTCACCTCCCCCTCGCGGAGAGGGTTGAGCATCTTGGCGAAGCCCGGGGCGCCAAGGTGACGGGGAGCCATATCGCGCTGTCTCCCAATGGCTTATGGCAACACACGTCCTGCTGTTGCTCGGCTCCCCAAGATGCTCACCCCCCCTTGCGCGCGCGTGAGCATCTTGACCATCTTGGCCGGGCGCTAGCGGCGTTCAAGCAAGGCTCATCTGGCCGGCGCGTCGGCGGGCGGTCGCACGAACCAGCCCTTGGCGGAGGGGTCGGACTTGAAGAAGCCGAGGAGGAGGCGGGCGACTTTCTCGCGGCCGGAGCCGCTAGGGTGGGTGCCGTCGCCCCCGAGGTCCTCACGCTGCCACACCAATCCGTCGCTCTTGCGGGGCGTGACGCCATCGCCCCACAGGTAGGGTCCCCAGAGAAGGAGCGGGGCCTTCACCGGGCCCTTGGCCGCATCCCAGTTGAGCTTGGCCTCGCCCTTGATCTGGTCCTGGATGAGTCCGCGGACGGCGAAGGCGCTTTCGTAGGCATAGGGCTCGGGGTTCAGAGGCGTCACGGCGTAGCCGGCGTAGATGCGGCTGGAGAGGAAGGTGACCCGCAGGTTGGGGTAGCGCTCGCGGGCGATGCTGAGGGACGCGAGGACGTGGCCCTTCAGCTCCTCGACGTGCTTGGGGAATTCGCCATACTGGGCCGGGCCGATGCGCGCGTGCTTCATCCACACGGCCTGCACCTGCTGGACAGTGACGCCCGCGGCGCGGAGGCGCTCCTCGGCCACCGTCCACGCCCGCGCGTCGTTCGTGCTCCAACGGGCGGCGTCCTGCCCGCCCTGCGCGCCATCCACAATCACCACCTGGGGCGACCTGGCGGGGTCCTTGTCGGCCAGCTCCTTGAACTTCGAGAACTCCTGGGTGGTATTGGACATGCCGATGGAGAGGAGGACGATCTTGCCCCCGGGGGCGGGCTTGCCCTGGGCATCGAGCGGGCGGGTGTTGGCGGCCTCCGCCAGCGCGGCTTTCAGGTGCTCCTCCGGCGGGGCGTTCCGACCGCCGCCGTAGAGCCCGCCGTCCTCGCCCTTGTACTTGTCCTGGGCCGTCATCTGGTCGAGGGGCACGAGGCCGGTGGAGGGCCTGGCCGGGGGCACCTGGGGCATGGGGCCTTTCGGGCGGCCCTCCTTGCCCTTTGCCGCCTTCGCCCGTTCCAGGTAAGCGCTTTCCTCGGGGGTGAGCGCCTCGCCGCGGCGCGACCTCTGGTACAACTCACGCGCGCGGTTCCAGTCAATCCCCTCCTTCGCCGCCTCCCCGGCCAGGCCCTGCGAGGCGGCCCCACAGGCGACGCACGCGGCCACGACGACGGCCCACCCCAAAGCGCGGCGCAGCGACGGCTTCATCGGCTCACCTCCGTACAGTAGTGTGGGAGGGCGAGGCTCCGGCCGAGCCGCTCAGCTCAGCCGGAGGTCCGCCCTCCCGTTTCGCCCTTCATTCGGACGCTGTCATCTCACAGCCGCGGCCCGGCCTGGGCGCGGGGGCCTTGGCCGCCGCGGTGCTGGCGGGCCTGCTCGAAGCGCTGGCGGAGGGCGACGAGGGCCTGCGCCAGCTCCTCGCGCGAGAGCTTGCCATCGCCGTCCTTGTCGAAGCGCTGCATGATGCGGTCCACGAGGGCATCGCGGGCGGCGGCGCGCTCCTCGGGGGCGAGCTTGCCGTCGCCATCCTTGTCGAACTTCTCGAGGACCTTCTCGCGAATCGCGCCGCGGAGGCCCCTGCCCGGGCCGGGCGCGGGATTGCCCTCATCGGCCGCAAAGGCCGGCAGGGCGAGGCAGGCGATGGCTGCAACGAGCATCAGCTTCTTCATCTCAGGTCTCCTTCCCGTTGGGTTACCCTCCCGAAGGCACTGGAGCCTTCGGGAGGAATGGGGTTACCGTCCACGCTTGCCGCCGCCGGTGCTGCGCCTGGCGGTCGCCGGCGTCCTTGGCGGCGAAGGAGTCGGCGACGGCTTGCCGCAGGCTGGCCACCTGGTCCTTGGCCTCTCTCATTCTCTCGGCGACCCGCTCCTTCATCTTATCCTTGAGGGCATCGCGGCCCACACGGCCTGCGCGAGTGTGGCGAAGCCCAACACGGCCATCGCCAAAGCCCACACGCGGCGGTTCCTCATCCTCGTCTCCTCTCCCTCGTGCCCTCTACGCAAGTGCTGTTCTGCATGCATCTTGCGTCATCCCCAGGTTTCGGTCGTTCTCTGAACGCCAGGAAATGCAGGTGCAACTTGCGTGCCAAGGGAGGACTCGCCGGCCTCCCGCGGGCCGGGATGGCCCGCGGGAGGGGCAGGGCTGGTCAGGCGAACTTAAGTCGGAGTGTCTTGATCTCGAAGGGGCGGAGGTCGAGGGCGATGAGGCCGGCGCGGAAGGGCAGGGACGCGCCGCCCTCCTCGAGCATGTTGGCCGCCAGGGCCTTGGCGACGGGGAGACTCGTCCGCAGCGTGCAGCGGGTCGCCGCACGCTTGGCCTCGTAGAGGCGGACGATGATGTCGCCCGAGCCGTCCTCGGCCGGCTTCACGGTTTCGATGACGACGTTCGGGGCGTCAACCTGGAAGAGGCAGCCTTCCCCCGCAGCACCAGGGACGACAAGCGGCTTGACGTTCAGCTCGTATGCCTCGCGGACCAGGTCGCTGTCGAAGAACGAGCCGTTCCAGGCGGTGAAGGCGTAGGCGACCTCCTGCGTGCCGAGGTCGGCGGTCATGTCGGGCGCGAGGGGCGAACGCAGGAGCGTGAGGTTGATGCTGCCGTCGAGCACGTTGACGCCGTACTTGCAGTCGTTGAGCACGGCGGCGCCGCGGTCCTCTTCGGCCAGCGCGGTCCACTTCTGGTTGGCGACCTCGAAGCGGTCGGCGTCGAACGGCCGCGAGCGGTGCGTGGGCCGCCGCAGGTGGCCGAACTGTATCTCGTGAATCGCCTCGTTGGCGTGGAGGGTGGTGGGGAAGGCGACCTTGAGGAGCTTGTGCCGCTCCCGCCAGTCCATCGTCGTGCGGAACTCGACCCGGCGGCTGCCGCGGCGGAGCCACACGTCCTGCGTGACCGTCGAGTCGTTGATCTTCCGCGTGATGCGGACGACGGCGGCGAGCGGCCCCGTGGCGACAACCTCGATGGCCGCCTTCTCGGGCAGCTCGACGGGGCAGAGCTCGTAGGTCGAATCTATGTCCCACGCGTCGAACCAGCGGGGCACGTCCTTGTAGAGGCGGAAGGCGTTCATCGGCGCGGCGGCCAGCTCCTGACCCGTCGCCTTGTCCACCAGGCTGGCGATCTCGCCGCGGTCGTTGAGGCGCAGGCGGAGGCAGTCGTTCTCCATCCCCTTGGGCGTGGCCTCGACGGCCTCGATTCCTCGGATGGGCCTTGCGGCCTTCAGCGTGGTCCAGCCGCAGGAGGGGACGAGTGCCTCGGCGTAGAGGGTGCCGCCGATCCGCTGGGAGAGCAGGGCCTCGCCGTTGCACTCGGCGCCGCGGAAGCCCTTCGGCAGCGGCACGAGGGCCAGCCGGTCCCACGACAGCGAGTTGAAGACGGCCACGGCGTCCTTCTCCTTGCGGAGAAGCGCCCTGCCGGCCTTGCCGGCCGTGGCGTTGGCCGTGGCGAGCACCTGAGCGTGGAGCGCCTCGGCCTCCTCGTACACGCGGTGGATCGAGGAGCCGGGGATGATGTCGTGGAACTGGTTGAGGAGCACGCCCTTCCAGGCCTCGTCCAGGGTCTTCGAGGGGAAGCGCAGGCCGGCGCTCGCGAGGGCCGAGCACCACATCTCGGCCTCGCGGAGGGCGAACTCGCACTTGCGGTTGCCGCGCTTGGTCCTGGCCTGGGTGGTGTAGGTGCCGCGATGGCACTGGTAGTACAGCTCGCCGACGTAGACCGGCCAGTCCTTCCGCCGCGCCTCCTCGACGTGGAAGAACTCCAGCGGCGAGGCGATCTTCGTCCTTGGCGCGCCCTCGAGGTCGCGCTGGCGGCGCAGGAACTCCAGGTGCAGGCGGGTCGGGCCGCCGCCGCCGTCGCCCCAGCCGAAGGGCACGATGCGGGCGTTCAAGCCGTCCTTCTGCACCCGCTCCTTCCAGCGCCCGATGAGCGTGGCGGGATTCGTCTGCGAGTTGTAGTCGTTGTGGAAGTGGCTCAGCACCCGCGTGCCGTCAATCCCCTCCCACCAGAAGGTGTTGTAGGGGAAGGGGTCGCCGCCGTTGTAGTTCCAGAAGATTTTCTGGGTCGAGAAGTACTTGATGCCGCACCCCGCCATGATCTGGGGCATGGCGCCCGAATAGCCGAAGACGTCGGGCAGCCACATCAGCTCGCAGTCCACCCCGAACTCGTCGCGATAGTAGCGCTTGCCGTGGAGGAACTGGCGGATGAGCGCCTCGCCGCCGCTGACGTTCGTGTCGGCCTCGACCCACATGCCGCCCTCGGAGAGCCACTGCCCCTTCTTCGCCGCCTTCTTGATGCGCGCGTAGACGTCGGGGTAGAGCCGCTGCGTCATGCGGAACAGGTGCGGCTGGCTCTGGAGGAACTTGTATTCGGGGTACATCTCCATCAGCCCGAGCTGGGTGGCGAAGGTGCGGGCGCACTTGCGCTCGGTCTCGGCCAGGGGCCAGAGCCAGGCCACGTCTATGTGCGAATGGCCGTAGCAGTAGAGGAGGGGAGAGGTCGAGCCGTTGGTGCACTCGAGCAGCGGCTTGAGGCGCCCGCGGGCCGCGCGAATCGTCGCCAGCATCGGTGGCACAGGCATCTTGCCTGTGGTGCGCGGCAGCTCGAGGTCGGCGATGAGCGTGAACTGCCGCAGCCCCTCGTCAATCTCCGACACGCGGAGGCTGTCGGGGTCGAGCTTGTCGCGCAGCTCGATGAGCGTCTGCACGTCGAGCCAGGCCTGGAACACCTCTTCGTCCCAGATGCCGAAGGAGCAGGGCAGCACCGTCCGCTGCGTGGCGGGCGGCTCGGGCACGGAGAGCTCGCCGTGCGGCACGGGGCCGCCGCCGCAGTTCGTCGGCCCGTGGCCGGCGTAGGCCTCCATCAGGATGCTGAACTTGGCGCCCGTGGCGCCTCGCTTCGTGAGGACCACCTGCGGGTGATGCCAGTCGCGTCCGCCCATCTCGCGGCCGTTGACGATGAAGCGGCCTTCGCCGCCCGGGTCGCCGCAAAAGCCCGTGCCCGTGCCGCAGCGGAAGACGATCCATTCGCCCTTCGCTTCCCTGGGCAGCTTCACGGCGGCGCGGAACCAGGCGTATTGCCACTTGGCGCCCCAGGGCGTTCCGACGGGCATCGGCTTGAAGGGCCGCTTCAGCGCCTCGCGGGGTCGGAGCTGTTCGCTCGTCACGAACCCGCTCAGTGCCACCTCGCCCAGCTTGCGGTAGCACAGCTTCTCCAGCGTGTTGCGCCACTGCTCGATACGGCTTCGCCATTCCAGTGTCAACGCCATGCTCTTCGGCCTCCATCGGGGTTTGCGTTTGTAGTTCGGCCTTCAGGCGGCTCTTGTTATCCCCGATTCGCCCCGATTCGTCAAGCGCGGGTCGCCGCGGAGTATGGCCCCAATCCTGCCGCCGTTGTTCTGCGCCCCTACGGGGCGTACTATGGCAGCCCAGGGCAACGCCCTGGGAGAAGGCGGAACCCCTCGTGTGAGCCCTGAAGGGGCGTACTAACCGTGACCACCGTAGTACGCCCCTTCAGGGCTGCCCGTGGTTCTCGGCGGGTTCCCAGGGCGTTGCCCTCATCTTTGCCCACATCTCGGGGCCTTGCAGCCCGCGAACGCGGGCGAGCCAGTCGTAGCCCAGGGCGACCGAAGGGAGCCCTGGGACCAGAGCGTCCCCCCCATCGAAGCCCCCGAA
>Ga0307380_10000546_pt1 | contig 58234 bp, 32 predicted proteins | sample UN3MG_FD_202239 | JGI IMG/M metagenome (GOLD analysis project Ga0307380, IMG submission 202239) | Soil microbial communities from Risofladan, Vaasa, Finland - UN-3 | ecosystem: Environmental > Terrestrial > Soil > Coastal area > Acid sulfate soil | place: Finland: Risofladan, Vaasa | collected... | reverse complement strand
CAGGTGGAGCTGTTGTTTTAGCTACGATGGAAGCAATTGCTCAATTAAAACCAAATGTGAGAGTTATAGGTCTAGTACCAGCTACAGATAACATGCCTTCGGGTAAAGCTTATCATCCCGGAGATATAGTTAATAGCTACAGTGGTCAGACCATTGAGGTTATAAGTACTGATGCTGAAGGTCGAATGATCATCAATGATGCTTTAACATATGCTGCACGAAACTTTAAACCAAAAGCGATGTTTGATTTTGCTACATTAACGGGATCTATGTGGATCGCTTTAGGTAATCATACATTGGGATATTTTTCAAATGATGATCAATTAGCAAAAACACTTGAAGCTGCTTCTGAGATCTCTGGAGAACCAATTTGGCGAATGCCTCTTTGGGAAATTTATGACCAACAACTAAAGAGTGATATAGCAGACTTTAAACACACTGGTGGTCGACCAGGTGGTGCTATTACTGCTGCAAGATTTCTTAGTAAATTCGTTGATGAAGTGCCTTGGATCCATATGGATATAGCTGGTTACGCTAGTCAAGAAGGTGATGACGGATATAATCCCAGTGGTAGCAAAGGTCCAGCTGTTCGTTTAATGGTTGATCTAATCAGAAATTGGAAAAAATAAAAGCTAAGTGAATTTTTCTTCACTAGCATTTTTTCTTTCTTTTATTTTTAAAAACATCAACACTGATAATTATTATTAAGATTATTCCAATTGATATTAATTCACTTCCCAAAGTGGTACTTATTCCAGTTCCTGGAGAATAAAATCCTGGAATATCATAACCTGCTTTTTCCATCATTTCATAAGCTTTGAGTAAATTATAATCATAATGAATAATACTAGGGTTACACCATATACTTAGCTTTTCACTTATTGGACAATTGACAATTCTTCTCTTTCCATCATATATTACATTATTAATTTTCTCCCTATCAATAGCATAACTAATAGCTTTTCTAATTGCTAATCCTATCATCATAGAATCATCATTTGGACATAATTCTCTACTACCAATAGGTCCTCTATTTTCACGCATATTAAATCCTAGGATAGTGAAATAATCTGTTAGACTATTTGAAATACAAAAGTTGGTATCATTATAAAGTGGTTCTAAATCTGGGAAATCAGTTACTGTTTCGATATCGACTTTGCCTGCCTCAAATTCGATGATAGCGGTTTGTCTATCAGGAATTATTCTTATCCTCAATTGATGTATAATATTGGAAAAATCGCCAAATCGTCTTTCAAAATCTAATGCTGGATCACTGGTAATTGTAGTATTAAGTTTCCAACAATCTGGATTTACAGTAAGGACCGTTTCAACATCTATTGTAAAGTCACTGATTTCAAATAAACCAGTTCCAAAAGCATTTGATGTGTAGATGTTCCATGCTGGATGCAAAATATCTGGAGTGATACCATCTTCTAATTGACTTTGATTCAAATAATGTTCTGGCAATATATTAATAGCTAAATCTAATAAAGAGTGACTATATGGAACATTTTGAGGTGTAGAATTATCACCATCAACATAAATTAGCATAGTTTCTTTATCTTTAATTTTTATATCTTTAATCCAGTCCCACATTTCTCTATTATTAGAGAGATGTTTCCAGCAATATAAGGTAAAAAAGACATCTCTTATATCGAAATACTCATTAGTAAAATTATTATCAGGATCATTATTCCACTTGATACCTTCTCGTGCTTTTATTTCGATAGTTGTATCATTTAAATATTCGATACTTTTTGCTAGATTGGGCCAGATACTAGAATCAGGATCATACCAAACTAAAGGATCTAAAATTGCATTGGAAATAAATTGTGAGTTTAAATCTTCTTGAAATAAAGGATTAAGATCACTCCAACAAGCATCACTAATTACTATTTCATCAATGTTATCCTGTCCTACATGTGTTCCATTCCATGATAAATTACCCCAAGATTGAAGTAATCCCTTGCTATGATTATAACCTTCTAAGGTAGACCAATAAGCTATTTCATCTATTGCATTATACAATGGCAGTAATGGACAAATTTTATCCATCATATATTGTTCCCAATTCCAGTAGTGTTGTATACGTTCTGCTGAGTTGGGAGGCATCATGAGTGATCCTTGTTTTATGTACCATTCATTGATACCAGTACCTAGTTCCTCATCCCAATCCATACTGGTATTATAACCAAAAAAATTTGCTACACCATTTTCAGCATAAATACCAGAATAATCTGGATCATAAAAATTAGCAAAAGCAATATTAACCAAATCAAAATTATGACTTCCTAGAAGTCTTTCTGTAAATACAGAAGAGGTACTAACAAAAATATTTACATCTATACCAATTTCTAGTAGCTGAGTCCTCATTTTCCTATAAATATCTGTAATTGGAGGTCCTGTACAAATAGCTGTTAAAGTAAAAAAAGGATATACAGTATTACTTCTTATTGGTTGTATAGTTATATAGCTCATTTGTAAAACTATAAGCAATATTCCTAATGTAATTATTATTCTTAGATTGTTTTTCAAACAACCTCACCCTATTTTTTTTAATAGATTGAATTATTGCTTAATATAATAATACCTTTTTCTTGTTTTTCTACTTTTCTTTAATAGATATAAAATATAAACCGTTGAACAAGCAAATAATGCTATTAATGTTATATTATAACCAATTGTGTAGCTTTTCCCAAATTCGGGTATTGGATAATAAGGTATATCATAACCTGCTTTTTCCATCATTTCATATGCTTTGATTAAATTATGATCGTAATGAATAATATTAGGATTACACCATCTTCCTAATGATTCATATATTGGCCAGTGGATAATTCTATATTCTCCATCATGAAATTGATTATTTATTTCTTCTCTATCGATAGCATAACATATAGCTTTCCTAATAGCTAATCCTTTTGTCATTAATTCATCATTAGGACATAATTCTCTACTTCCTATAGGTCCTCTAGCTACCCGCATATTAAAACCTAGAAAAACCATTGAGTTTTGAGGAATAATTTGTATACTAAAATTAGTATTAGTGTACATTTCTTCTCGAATATCTTGGAAAAGATTCATAGAAATAATATCCAGATAACCATCTTGAAATTCATTCATAGCGGCATTTATATCAGGTATAATTCTTATTTTTAACTGATTTATAATATCAGAATAATCACCAAATCGTCTTTCAAACTCTAAAGCTGGATCACTTGTAATTGTTTCATTCAATCCCCAATAATCAGCTCTTACTGTTAGTATTGTTTCAACCCCTTCTGTAAAATTATTCATTTCAAATAAACCAGTTCCAAAAGCGTTGGTAGTAAAGTTATTCCAGGATGGATGATTTATATCTGGTGTAACACCATCTCCTTCTTGAGTTTGATTCAAGTAGTGTTCTGGTAGAATTAATGTAGATAAGAAAGTTAAAACTGGTGTATAAACATCATTTTCTGGAGTTGTGTGGTCACCATCGATATAAATTCTTAATGTTCTATTATCAATAATTTCCATATCCTTTAACCAATCCCATATATGAAAGTTATCAGATAATGTTTTCAATGAATAAAGTGTAAAGTAGACATCTCTGACGTCAAAATATTCATTACTAAAATTCCCTTCAAAATCAGCATTCCATTTTATTCCCTCTCGAGTAGTAATTTCAAGTGTTGTATCATTGATAAAGATAAAATTTTTAGCTAAATGAGGCCAAATACTCATATCGGAATCAATCCAAAGTAATGGATCCATAACAGCATTTGAAATAAAACTGGAAGAAGCATCATCTTGAAATAAAGGATTAAGATCTGACCATGGTGCATCACTTATCAGTATTTCATCTGTGCTATTTTGTCCTAAATGCTTTTCATTCCAGAACATTCCCCCCCAGGATTGTAATAATCCTTTGCTATGATTATAACCATTTAAATTAGCCCAATAGGCGATATAATCATTATGATTATACATTGGTAGCATAGGACAAATTTTATCCATAAGATATTGCTCCCAATCCCAGTAGTGTTGTACACGTTCTTCTGAGTCTAGCGGCATAATAAGAGTACCTTGCTTCATATACCATTCATTGATACCTGTATTAAGGTCGTCATCCCAGTCCATGCTAGTATCGTATCCAAACAAATTGAGTGAGCCGTTTTCATTATAAATACCAGTAAAGTCTGGATCAAGAAGACCTCCTGAAAGGCCAAAATAAATTATATCAAAATTGCGTTCATATAAAAGTTGGTCTATAAAATTTGTCCAATCCATTACAGCAATATCGAGATCGATTCCAATCTCATTTAATTGTTGAGAAATTTTGTTATAGTAATCAGTTATAATACCACCTGTGATAATAGCTCTTAATGTAAAGAATGATTGAATAGAACTATTTACATTTGGACATAATGAAATGTTTCCTATAAATACAATAGACAATAGAATTAAACAGCTAATTTTATCTCTATTATATTCTCTCACTTTTATCCCTATAACAAATGTACAAATAGAAATAAATAATTTTGGACACCAATTAATTTCTGTAATAAAAAGAGATAAGGATTACTTTACTACAAGATTTGCCTTCTTTTGGGCAACACTAATTTTAGCTATTGATCCTGAATTGAAATCAAGATAATCCTTCTCTATACCATCACTAAAGATTACTCCATTTTCTGGCATATTTGATTCTATGATCAATTCTTCACCAGAATAAATTGTATCAAACACTAAATTTGCTTGTGAGGTTTTACTTATGAAAGGTTCCCTTACAGCAAATTTTAGATAACCGGCGTTCCATGGAAATCGATATTCATCTTCTCGTGCTTGTTCTATATAAGCTGAATAACTTCTGAATTTGTTAACTATACCAACAGCTCCGGTAATTATTGATTTAAACCAAGCACTAGAACCTGCTCCCGTTGAAACAATTATGCCACTTGAGCTTTGTTTCTCTGTTAATTTTTTACAGGTTAGGGTATATCTCGCTGAACCATGTGATTTATGACCGATAAAGAGATCATTAACAGCATATAATTTTAGATTGTTATTTAGCTTAGCAACAGCCATAGTTACTTGTATCAATTTATATGAATCACTTACTACATCCTTGATAGTTTTTGGAAACTCCTCTACAGAAAAGGGTAGCATCACACCATCAAATCTTTTGGGATCAGGATTAATGGCAATTATTCTTTGATTCTCGAGATACTTTGAGGTATTTATAACTAATCCATCTTGACCGATAACAACAATTAAGTCATTTGGACCAAAAAGAAAATTTGGAAGGAATTCTTTCTCTATAATCTGATATTTGAATTCCTTTGGTATTAATTGTTTTAGTCTATCTAATGAGAGATAGTATTGCTCATGTGCAGCTTCGTAATCAGTAAAAGAGCCACCCATATGTTCTATGTAGAATTTAGCTTGTGATTTTGTATTGAATCGTTCAATTAATTCTTCCAACCAAGTTTTCTTGGTTACCACAACTATCTTATCAACTCGAGGCATAAGAATGACCTTGCTTATTTTTTGGTATCCTTGAGAATTGATGCTAAAATCTCTGAAGTAATAGTTAAATTACCAATCTTGTTAGCGTTTTCACCCATATCCTTTAGTGCTAAAGCAAGGAGAGTATTTGGTGATAATTTCTTATAGGCATCCAATTCCGTTTCATTTGCTTTTGCTCTAAATTCAGCTTCTTTGATGATATTTTCACCTTCTAAAGCAATCAATTCTTTACGCTTTTTCTCAAGAGCAATTTGTGAATTTAATTCATTCTCTTTAATTTTACTTTCTTGTTCAACCGCTGCAGCTCGTCTCTCATATATCGCTTTATCAGCAGTCATTTGTAAGCTTTCACGGTACTCAGCCTCAAGTGCTCGAGCGATTTCTGGTGTTGGTCTTATAGATAGAAAGGTTATCGATAAAATATCTATACCCATCTCTTTTATGATACTTTGATCTTCAACAGATTCCATAACTGTACCAGCTAATTTTTCTGATGAAATTATTGCTTCTTCAAGTACCATTTTTTCTACTACGCTTCGAGTTCGTACTTGAACTACATTCTTGATTCTCATATCAAGTTTTTCTGGGTCAACTGACTGATATTGTCCTGTTTTAGGATTTACTTGAAAATTAAGTATAGAAGCCATTTTTTTAGGATCTTTAATTTTATAAGTAAAATGTCCTTGTAGTGTTATTGCTTGATTATTTTTTGTAATTTCATTAAAAACAAAATTTGAATCAATTGTCATTGCTGGTATTGCCGCAATTGTCGTATTTATCTTGAAAAATAAGAAACTTATACCAAGTCCAGATTTCTTGCTCTTTCCATTTACATATTTTATTATATATTTAGACGGGTCACCTTTAAAATAAGCCATTGCTAAATCATCCGTAATATTTTATACTTTTTTTATTTAATAATATTCCTTGCAAAAACTAATATTTAAAGTATATAAAAAATTTGAATTTTTTTTATCATCATTTGCAAAAAGCTATAGATATTTAAATGATAAACTGAAAAAATATAAAATAACTAATATTGATTAAATCTTGGGTTAGATTGATATTTAGTTTTCAAAAAATACAGGTTAATTATACTATATTCAAAACGGGAAGCTTAACTTATGACTACTAATAAAACTAACATTGCCAGTTTAATCTATTTTACCGAAAGTAAAATTGTTTGTACAGGTGGTGTTGTTTTTGTTGGTGATGGTAATACTGGGAAAACACATACAGCAATTAATATTACCAGTTATAAAAGCAGATCATTTTTTAATCCTGAAGATGATTCCTTAAAAAAATCAGTTAATCTTGAATTAGATTATTTCATTTTTCAGTCAAATATTGAAGAATACCTCATTAAAACTACTTCACAGATTTTTATTATGCCCGGACAAAAAGGTCGAGCTAAAATGGGTGAAGGATTAGCTTTTGAGGACGCTGTAGATTTATACTTCCATATATCACCTATTAAAGTAGTTTTAGCACTTATTTTAACCTTTGATTTAACTGATATGAATACTTTTCAGGAATTAGAATATTGGTTGAATAGAGCTATTGAACGTGATATAGTTCAGGATTATACTAGCATAATCATTTTAGGTACTCATCTCGATAGTGATGAGACTATCGTTACTGATGAAGATATGGAAGCAGCAAGATTTTTCGTTCACGAAACAATAATTGATAAAATTGGTTTAGATGTAGGTTTAGAAAATATTCATACGATTAAAGTATCAAACGTCACCAATGATGGTATAGATGATCTTAAACAAGCTATAAATAATTGCTTTTTAGCTGCTTTCAATATTTTTGGATTTCTAGACTACAAGAAAAATAATGGTTCATAATTTGAAGCCTTTTTTCTCAAATATTATCTTTATTATTAACAATTACCTATTTACTAAAATTTAAATTGTTGAATTGTTAGCTATAGATTATAATTTAAAGCAAAACATACTTTATCTATTTTATTTACTTTCGAATAAGTAATTTCATAAATAATAGATTAAATAAAAAACAGTTATTGGTGCTAAAAATGTTAAGAAAAATATCTAAAATCTATTGTTTGCTGTTAATGGTTTTATGTTTAAATTCAATCTTATATCTCCATAATGTATTGGGAGATTCGATTCTTCCTGAGGAAGAAAATATCCTTCTAGTAGATAATGAGTCACTTCTCCCTTCTAACGAGGACGGTATTGGTGATATTGAAACAAATGCAATAATCAATGATACCATCACTACAAATGGTAATTATAAATTACTAGGATTATTCACTCAGAATAATTTCGTAGACTTGGATTCAAATGGTTATGTTTTTGAGTGGGAAAACTATGATGATATGAGATATACTGGAACTAGCTCTACAGAAGCTAGATTTAGACAATACACTTCTACAGGAACAATAGGAATTTTTTGGCACGAAATTGGTACATTTGGTCAATTAAGAAGTGAACAATTAATAAATGGTGAGCATATTTATTCTACCATTTTTAGCCCTGAATTTACTGCTGATACAAAAATACAAGGTAGAGTATTCTTTTATGTAAATGGTGATGTCTGGCCTAGTTCAACTAATCATTGGGATTTAAGAATTACTTTAGAATCATTTAATCCTGTAACAGAAGCCACAACACCTATTACTTCTACTACCAATTACTTTAATGATGGGGAATGGACATATTCTGCAAATATACCTAATGTGGTAACTATACCAGCTGGGTATCGTTTACGAACTACTTATGAAGTTAGATTACAAACAGGCACTTTTAGAACTGGTACTGAAAATAATGTTGAACTTAGAACCGGATCACCTAATGTTGCTAGTCAAGTTACTTGGCAAATAGATTCTGGAGATACATCGAATTCTACCTACTATAAAACATATGTTATTGAAGATATAGTAGATGTTTTTGGCATGCAAATATTAGCTTACCAAGAAAAATATCCTACAATCGATGTAACGGGTTTTTTGAATAATACTATTTATAATGTTCCAACAAATGCTACTATTTCAATTGATGATTCGGTTTCAAATAGCTATAAATGGGATAGTGATTCCTATACAACTTTTTCATCTCCTTTAACTGTTTCTTTACCAGAAGAATTGGGTTGGCATACTTTAAATATCAAGGCTCAAGATTTTTATGATAATATTGCAGAAGCAGTACTTAAAGTAGGCTATGATCCAACGGTAAATAAAGTTATACTGCATTCACCAGCAAATAATTCGATTGTAACAGATGGGATGTATCTGAATTTTAGTATTTATGATTCGTCACAAGTATACTATGAATGGGATAAGGATACATATCTTATTCTGTTTCCAGATCCTTATGATTTATATTTAACAAGAGAATTTAATGGCATTCATCAATTAACTATTCATATAACACATATTTTTGGCTCTGCAAGTTACGATTACTTTTTCTTTTTTGATAATAGTGCACCTGTAATTACTTTAACAAATGTTGTAAATCAATCAACTTATGCACAAGGGAAAAATATTGATATACAAATTACTGATAGTTCGTCTCCAATTGATGTGTCTTATAAATGGGATAGTGATAGTTACACAACCTGGAGTCCAATAGATGGAAGTTTATATCGTACATATTTGCCTATTACTGAAGGATTGCATAATTTATCTGTTCTAGCTAATGATACATTTGGTTTAGTGAATACGAAAGTATTTTCTTTTACAACCAGTCTCTCTATTCTTTTAGTTGAGCTAAAAAATATGTTAAACAACACCTATTATATGGGTGGTAATACTATTGAAATCACTATTGCTAATGATAATGGTACTGTAAAATATTTCTGGAATGATGATTCTCCAAGTGATGGTGTTGTTGTTGACAATGTTCTTACATTGAGCGGTCTTGATGGTCTTTCAACAATAGCAGGAACATATAAATTAACTATACTAGTAGGGGATATTCTTCATGAAGAATTTGACTTCAAATTTATCTTTATAGTAGATACCTTAGCTCCTACAGTAGCTCAAGTAATTGCTTTCCCAAGCTATAATCAATCGAGATTTCTAACTTCCCAAATATTATCATATACTATTCAAGATAATGCTACAAGTTCTGAAAATCTTATTGTTCTCTATTCTTTTGATAATCTAGCTAATAAATCATTTACAACTCAATTTGATTTATCTTTGAGCACATTAATTGATGGTAGTCATAATTTAACCATTTATGTTCGAGATATTGCTGGTAATTATTATCGATATTATATTGAATTTATTATTGATACAACCATTCCTTCTTCTACAGTAACTATTGTAGGTCAAGCTATTACACCAGATAGCAAACGTTATGTTCCTGAATCCACTACTGTATTGGTATCTATTTCAGACGCTGATCCAATAGTTAATAGTTATTATAGCTGGAACGAGTCTAGCTACATCTTATTTGTTGATTCTTTTGTTCTACCTTCAGTTGAAGGTTATGCAAAATTAATGGTTTTAGCTAATGATTCCCTAGGTAATACTCGAATCAGAACATATTGGTTAACCGTTGATACTTCAGCACCCACTGTAACACTTGATTTTATATTAAATAATACAAAAATCAATTTACAAACACCTCTACAATTCTTGGTAGAGGATATTAATGATGATACTATTGATACAATTGAGATACATTGGGATTTTGATTCACCAACACCTAATTATCCATCTTTTGTTGAATATCTTCCAGGAAAATATTTCGTTAACGATAATGAAACAGCAAAACTCTTTATTTATACTCGTGATATTGTAGGAAATGAATATCTTTGTTTTTATGGTTTTAATTTAGATTTTGATGCACCTGAGTTTTCTCTTGTTGGAACATTAAATAATACCTACGTTAGAGGATATTCCTTACTTGATTTTGAAGTAAGTTCACCAGATATTCTCAACTTCCTTTTCAGTTGGGATACAGAATTAGATTATGCGCCAGTTTTATCTCCTTGGGATATACATGCACCAATTGTTGATGGTATTCATACTTTATATTTAAGATTAGAAGATGATACTGGCATGGGAATTTCCCCAAATTATGTAAAAGCTGTTTATGTTTTTATTGTAGATGATTTAGAAATCAATTATATTCTCCCAAATGATTTTGATGATGGATATCAATTTACTATGATTTATGGTGAATCTTTCCAATTTGTTATCGATGTTAAAGATCGTGTCAATGAAACAATTATTACTGATCTACAAGCAGATATAATTACAGGCGATTTGAAAATCAATCTTTCAACAAGTTGGTATAACATTTCTACAACTTATTACTTTACTATTACAGCTACAAACATAACTAATAATTTATATACCGATTTTCAAATCCAATTCTGGCAATTTGAAGGTAATATACAAGTAATTGATGTTTATATTAAAGTTGATAGAAAATTAGGACAAATCGATATTGCTAGCTTATCAAGTACTATTACTTATGAGGAAAATATTACTTTTACTTTCCAATTATTTGATAACACACATACTACTCCTTTAATTGTAAATTTTGTTAGCATTAACAGTAATTCTGAAGATATAACTTTTACATTAATTGATGCTGGACAATTTATTTATCAAATAACATTTGCATCAGATGAGTTTACAAATCAGAAAGGAATATTTGAGTTTGAAATTTACATGGAATCAATCTATTATTATGGTATTAAAAGTGATAGTCAAAGTATCTCTGTAACTGTTCAACCTATTCCAATTAACCTTTTTGTTAATGTTTCAAGTGTTGAAATAATTTATGATAGTAATTTGGTTGTTTTTGCTTCTCTTACTCGAGCTGATGGTACTCCAATACAGTTCGCTAGAATCACTTTTTGCTTCTACATTTATTACAAAGGTAGTGCACATACTTCAGGAAGTATTGGTAATGTATTATTAGCTGTTGGTTATGATTTCAACTTTAATGATACTGCTTTTACAGATGATATTGGTGAAGCTGAAATTTCTTTCAAAATGACAGACGATATAGATTATGTTATTGTTAAAGTAGTATACGAAGGCAGTCTAATCTATGATCCAACAGAAGCAGAATATAGTGCTAATATTTTTGCTATTAGTGGTGGATTATCACGTAATATGATTATAATCATTGCTGCTTCAACACTTGTTTTTATTATAGCCTTATCATTTGTAATTTATCGTGTTGTTAGAGCTCGTCCTTTTGAAGAATTAATGGAAAAAGTTTCTGATGAAGATATAGAAGCTAAAGCTGATAAAGTCTCACCTGGGGTTATCTTATCAATATTTGACCAAAGTAAAGGACCGATACCATTAATTGGTAAACACTCACTAGAAACAGATATTTATCGTTCTCGTATGCGTATTGGTGTTGAGAATTTTCTACTTAAAATCTGTGATCAAGCTTATTCTTCTTTAGGATTTGAAGAACATGATGATCGTCGTAGAATAGGTTCTATTAATCTACCCAATGAAGATATGGTTGGTTTCATTCATGGTGTTCAATTACCAAACAAAACAATGCGTGGTGGATTTGAGAACTTGTCATTGATAGTCTTAGCAGATTCTGAAGCTGGAGGATTATTACTAGCAAATCAAGAATTCATGTTCCCAGAAATTGATGAATTAATTGAATCACTCAAGGAGAAAAGACCACTTTTGGAAATAGAAGTACTCATAGAAAAAATCCGAAGACGTTCAGTAATAATAATGCTTGCAGCAATTAAAAATGCTAAAAAAGACAAAAATGACTTGAAAAAATATGCTTAATCAAATCATTGCACTCATAGGAATATTGATATTTAAAAATCAAACCATACCTCTAAAGTAAAACCATAAATTATGTCGACGAACAGTGATCATTATGTCCTACCTATTTGACGAACTAAAATCAAAAGACAAAGGAACAACTGTAGAAGATAAAATCCTCCTAATGGGTCTTCAACAAGCAGGTAAAACAGCTATTAAAGATGTAGTATTCTTTGGTAAATCTGCAGATGCTGTCGAAGATTATATGGCTACGATCCATTATGAACGTCAATTTATCGATGAAGAGAAAAAAAGTTTGATCATTGATTCAGGTGGACAAGAGTCATATTGGAATGAAGCTGTAACTCACTTTCGACATTTAGTTTTTTCAAATGTCAAATTACTCCTTTGGATTATTGATATGACTCGAGCGGATCTTTTTGAAGAATCAGAAAGACGGTTTAGCTTTACTATTAGACAATATAAAAAAGAAAATCCTGATGGTAGGATAGCTATTCTTTGCCATAAAGTCGATAAAATATCACCTGAAGAATTGGTGCCGATGTTGGATCATATCAGGGATTCTTTTTCGGATCCTAAATATGAAATACGCTTTGAACCATCTAGTATTTACTACCCCGATAGTTTGAAGGAATTAGTTTTTACCTTAATGAAAGAAGCAACTATTGATACCAGACGATTTGAACTTATTACTAATATTGGTCAAAAAGTTGAGGAAAGTGAAGAATTCCAGAGCTATAAGATGGAACACAAAGAAGATCCTAGAATTCAGCAATTGATGGACTTTCTTAATCCGAAACCAGAAGCTACTTTACCAACTTATGGTAAAACTAGCATTACTTTAGACCTTTCAGTTTATGATATAATTGAAATAGTATTAATTGATAAAGAAACTTTTACACCTATAACAGGTACTTCATCGAAGCATATTGTAAGCCCAGAGAGATCAATGGATTATATTGTTGCTTTGAAGGATTTTAAAGAATATATAGCCTCTAAACCTATTGATGATTCTTCTACAATATCTATTGTTACATCTTCAAATGAAAAGGTCCATGGTATGATTGTTGATTTAGTTTCCAAATATCTATTGATTACGTCATTCGAACCAATTACAAATGATAAAACAAAGACCTTTTACAAACTCATTCGTGACTTCGCTCAAGCTGCTGAAACAGGTCAGATTGAGGTCTCTCCACCAATTACTAGTCCTATTGAAAAACCTGTTACACCTAAAGCATCTGCTGAGGTTGCAATTCCTGAAACAAAACCAGCTACAATCACACCTCCACAAGTAGAAATTAAACAAAAAATAATTCCTCCTGTAGAAGCTCCCAGTATTGAACCAACGATAATTCCACCAATTGAAGCTCCAATTGAAAAAGAAATTACTTCTACTATAGAACTACCAACGTTTGAAGTTACAGGTGAAATTGAAAAAGATAGCAAAAGTATGTTTAGTTTTCTAAATAAACTAAAAGACGATCATGAGAAGCAAATACATGAGGCTGCAGAAGAAAAAGAAATTGACGTAAAACAACCTGAAGTAGTTATTTCTCAACCAAAAGCTGCTCCGATTCCTGAAATAATTATGCCTGAACAACTAGTTGAACAACCAATTAAACAATCTGAAATTGAAGCACCAATAGTTACAGAGGAATCTGAAAAGGTAGCTGTAAAGGATTCAAAACAACCCACAGAAGTAATTCAGTCTGAGGTTGAGATTTCTAAAGAAGAAATTAAAATCGAAGAACCTATAATCTATGAACCACCAAAAATAGAAGTAACACCTGTTGTAGAAGCAAAAGATAAAAAAGAAATAAAACCGAAATCTCGTTTTCTACAAATTTTAGATGAAGAAAGAAAACGCTATAAGGTAAGACAGGTTCAAATATCTTCTCTTGAAAATGGCTCACTTAATTCGGAAAATAAATAAAAAAAATAAAATAGAACAAACCAATTATATTGGTCTGCTTTTCTCATATCTTCGATATTCTAGATTTTGGTCTAAAATTACTGGTATTTCACGAAAACCTTCAACACATTCGTGGGTAGGATAAATTTCTACGGTAATGGAACCGAAACCAGAAGTAATTTTCATACCTCTATCGAGTTGTTCAGCATTATCAAGAGCAACATCTAGAACAGATTTCTGAATTTGTTTGCCACAAATATCACATTTGATAGATATTCTAGAGTCAAATTTTCTTTCCAATTCATCAACATTTTTCATTTTATTTGATTTTAAATAATCAGAAAGGGTTTTTCGCATTTTATTCTTTGCTTTACCAAGCAATTCATCAGGCTTGAAAATATTATTTAGTTTTCCACAAAGATTATCAAAAGATGTTTGAGCTTGTGTTATATCTTGCGCAACTGGAAAAACACTAGTGATAACCATATCGTCTTCCATTTCTCTCATAAAAACTTTGAAATCACCAAAAGTAAACATTGCTTGATCTAAAATTAGATTTGGAAAATAAGCTTTGGACAATTCATTTTTCAATCTATTGTAATTTACCCCAGCTTCAACCTCTGGTTCTGAATATAAAATCAATCCTTGAGGTGTTGAAAGAGCAAGAAACTCAAGATGGTAATTACCAACTATACCCTTAATTTCAGTTGTTTTTGCATCATCTCGAGGATAAACATAAGATAAAACTAATTGCATTGCATCCCAAACTGTTTGATCGAAAATAGAAGTTCCATGAATAGAAACATTATCAAATTTTTTGATTTCAAAAATATCAGCTATGGAAGCAAGAGCTGCTTCTCGCCTGTTTAATGGCATAACATCCATTTTATGGGCGAAGATATAAATACGAGCTGGTTTACTGAGATTGCTTAATGCTTTAAGAGTTAAATCAAAATAATATTTAGAGCGCATAATATTTGCTGCATCGGAAACATCTACAACAAAAATAGCTGCTTTCACATCAGTAAAAGTACGATTTTTATATTGTTGAAAAACTTCATCTAAATAATTCGTTTGTCCACCAATATCGAAAAGATTAATACTCCCACCTGCAAGATTGAACAATTTTCTGTTTATTCTAACTGTTGCAGCATTTAACGCTGTTGCTTGCGGTGTGAATCCTTCAAAAATAACTTGACGTATTGAAGTTTTTCCTGATTGTGATAATCCAAGAACTATTACCTTTGATTCCAATGGATTTTCTTGAGACATAGGTTCACCTTTATTTTTATTATTGAACCTCTCCGACCGTTTTATACTTTTCTTTATAGTCAAATTTCATACACAATTATTAAATTTACGATATAGATTTTTTATTAACAATTCAATATATTTTAACTTAATTTGAATTTCAATAATTTATTCAAAAAATTCTTCTTAAATTAAAATTTTAATTAATAGAAATAAAAGAAAAATTTTCTAAAAGCTATTAAAATAAGAAATATTTAATTTTATCAAAGGTATTATTTTTACCTATAGATTAATGGATGTTATAATATTGAAGGGAAGAGCAATTACTTATTTTTTTATTAGTATATTATTATTGTCAAGTGCTTCTTTATTATTCCAAGTAGATGGTGGATTTATTGATACACCCAAAGATATTCAAATTAAGAATATAGGTATAATTTTAGATTGGTTTTATGATGTCTCATCCTTGGATTATTTATATACCTCCCCTAAAATAGCTGATTTAGATAAGGATGGAGAAATGGAGATTATTGTCCTAGGTCAGTCAAATCTATTTTGTTTGAATGCAAATGGTACTCTTCGCTGGACTCAACCAAGTGCTGGGTCACAATTCTCTACACCCGCAGTAGCTGATATTAATGGTGATGGTTTCCTTGAAATTATTATGGGATGTGGAAATGATATTGAATGTTTCAGTTATGAAGGTTCTTTCATGTGGGATTATTCAACAGGTGGTTATGTTGATGCAACACCTGCAATAGCTGATATAGATGAAGATAATGAATTTGAAATATTAATAGGTTCATCAGATTACAATTTTTACTGCTTGGATAAAAATGGTAATTTAGATTGGACATCACCATTTTATGCTGGAGCAGAAATTTTAAGCTCTCCTGCAGTTGATGATTTAGATAATGATGGTCATCTGGAAGTAGTTTTTACAAGTTATAATGATAAGCTCTATTGCTTAAGTCACGCAGGTACGAAACAATGGGAATACACAATAGCTAATACAGAATATTCTTCACCAATTATCAATGATGTTGATAAAGATGGTGCAAAGGAGGTTATTGTTGGTGGAAGTGATGATGTCTATTGTATTAGTAGAACGGGTTCATTAGAATGGGCCAGAGATTTAGATGGTTCTAGTGGATATGTAGATGGTTCACCAGTGGTTATAGATATTGATAATGATAATCAAAAGGAAATAATTGTTGGAACGGGCAACGGTTTATACTGTTTAAATCATATTGCTGGTTCAACTGAATGGTTATATCCTATGAGTAATAATATAGCATCTTCAATAATAGCAGATATTGATAATGATAATGATTTTGAAATAATCACAGGAAATGAAGATAATAAATTGGTTTGTATAAATAAAACAGGAGGATTAGTCTTTGAATATCTTTGTGGTGATGGATTTCATATTATGACACCTACAATAGCTGATCTTGATAATGACGGAATTCTCGAAATAATAGCTTGTAATCTTGATCAAAAAATCTACTGTTGGAAGCTATCTGATATTACTCAATCTGGCGATGTTTATTATAGCTCTTATAGAGGAAGTAATACTAATAATGGAGCAATTGATACTGACAGTGATTTAATAGATGATGTAACAGAAGTATGGTTCTATAATACAAACCCAAATAGTGATGATTCTGATTCTGATAATCTTAAGGATTGGGAAGAAATCTATTATTATGAAATAAATCCAAATAATGAGGACACAGATGGAGATACCTTCTCTGATTGGATTGAAATTGATTTTGGCTCTGATCCTAAAAATCCACTAGATTTTCCATATATTGGTCCAGAAGAAGAAGGTGAAATGGGTATTGCCTTAAGATATTCAAGAATTACCGCTTCTTCAGTTTACTCTTCTGCAAAAGCAATTGATATTAATCTAGATGGACAGAATGAAATCATAATTCCATTTAATAAGCAAGTATTTTGTATCAATGGAACAGGAAATACCCTTTGGAGTTATAATGTGGGATATGATATAACATCTACAACTGCAATAGCAGATTTGGATAAAGATGGTACATTAGAAATAGTCTTTGGGGCTGATAATACTAATTTCTATTGTATAGATCACACAGGAAATTATGAGTGGGACTACAATACAGATGACCAGATAATCGATTCATCTGCTTGTATAGCAGATATTGATAATAATGGATATCTTGAGATTATTTTTGGATCAATAGATGGTTCAATTTATTGTTTAAATTATGATGGTTCTTACAAGTGGGATTACTTTAGTGCTTCAGGATTTTCATGCTCACCATCTATTGCTAATATAACAAGTGATCAATATCTTGAAACAATAGTAGTAACAGAATCAGGATTACTATATAGTTTAGATTATACTGGAACAGGAACATTACTTGCTGGACTAGGTGGCTATATAGCATCAAATCCAGCAATTGATGATATAGATAACGATGGTCAACATGAGATAATAATAGGAACAGCATTGAACAAATTGTTATGTCTGTCAAATGTTGGAACTGAAGAATGGAGTTTTCCTGTAACAAATGATATAAGCACTACACCAAGTATTTATGATGTGGATCAAGATGGTATTCTTGAGATAATATTCGCTTCTGATAATGGTTATCTTTACTGTCTTGATAATACTGGATCAAAAGAATGGGAATATTACCTGGGCTCAACATCTATCGCTTCTTCACCAACATTAGCAGATTTAAACAACGATGGAAAATATGAGATAGTTATTGGCTCCAGAGATACAAAGCTGTATTGTATTAGCTATAATGGAACATTACTATGGAGTTATATAACTGGTGACATAGTATCATCAGCTTGTATAGCTGATCTTGATAATGATGGAATATTCGAGATAACAATTGGAACTGAGACAGGTTACTTGTATATTTTTGAATTAATCAACGTCACAAAATCAGGTGGTAGCCCATGGTCAACATTTAAAGGATCAATATTTAATACCGGTTGGAAAGATACAGATTTCGATGGAATAGATGATATCACTGAATTAACCTATTTTGGTACGAATCATACCGATAGTGATTATGATAATGATTTACTGAATGATTGGGGAGAAGTTTATTTTGCTGGTAGTGATCCATACAACAATGATTCTGATGGTGATTTGCTGTTGGATGGAGTAGAAGTTCATCTGTATTTAACAGACCCTATGGACACGGATTCTGATGATGATACTTACTCTGATTGGGAGGAAATAGATGCTGAAAGTGATCCCAATAACCCATTATCAATTCCATCACCTGATACGGATGGAGATGGATTGCGAGATAATAAGGAAATTGAGTTAGGAACATCACCAACAGATACAGATAGTGATGATGATAATCTATCGGATGGAGACGAATATTACATCTATCTAACTGATCCTCTTGATTCCGATAGCGATGATGATAATTTAGATGATGATGAAGAAGTGTCATTAGGTGATGATTTATACATTACTAATGCCACAAATCCAGATAGCGATGGGGATGGATTAAATGATGGAGGAGAATTTGCCTATTCAACAAATCCTTGGGATGTTGACAGTGATTCTGACACCATTTGGGACGGGGAAGAAGTTATACTAGGGACTGATGGTTGGATAACTGATCCTGCCAATAGTGATTCGGATGGAGATAATTTAGCAGATAATTATGAGATAGATGTAAGCCACACCAATCCGATAGATGATGACACCGATTCGGATGGATTGGATGATAATGAGGAGATCGTTCCAGGAATAGATGGATACATTACCTTAGCTAATAATAGTGACAGCGATGATGACCTATTATTAGATGGCGAGGAATTTCTTTATTTAACTAATCCTTGGGATACGGATTGTGATAATGATAATCTATTAGATGGTATAGAAGTTCATACATATTTTACTAATCCATTAAATAATGATACGGATAGTGACTTAATATCCGACGGAGAGGAAGTAGTATTCGGAGTAGATGGTTGGATAACGAATGCTACTAATCCTGATTCAGATGGGGATAGCTTAACCGATTATTACGAAATTTATATCAGTTTTACCAATCCTGTGGATAATGATAGCGATCAAGATGGTTTAACTGATGAGGAGGAAATAACATTAGGTTTAGATGGTTTTATTACAGATCCAAATTCAAATGATACAGATGCAGATGGTATTACAGATTATTATGAAATTACTAATGGACTTAACCCTACTGTAGATGATTCATTATTAGATAATGATTTTGATGGTTTGAATAATCTTGAAGAATTCTATAGTAACACTGACCCATTTGATGATGATACAGACGATGATTTAATACTTGATGGTGAAGAAATTTTGGGTTATTATCAACCTTTGAATCCTTATAGTAATTCATCAGGTTATTTTATCACAAATGCTACTAATTCTGATTCGGATGGCGATGGCATCAATGATTATGAAGAGATAAATTTAGGAGTTGATGGTTTTTATACAGATCCAAATTCATTTGACTCAGATGGTGACAATTTGAATGATAAAGATGAAATTGATATTTATTCCACAAATCCTTCATCAATTGATACAGATTCCGATTCACTACCAGATGACTATGAAGTAAATAATAACTTAGATCCAAATGTGGATGATGCTGAAGATGATAATGATGATGATGATTTAACTAATATACAAGAATATCTCTTAGGAACAGATCCTAATGATGCTGATTCTGATAATGATTCAATGCCCGATGGTTGGGAAGAAAACAATGGATTAGATCCACTTAATAATTCTGATACAATAGATGATGATGATCATGATGGCTTGACAAATCTTGAGGAATTTATCGCTGGAACTAGTCCCCAACTTATCGATTCCGATGGTGATAATTTACCTGATAAATGGGAAGTTGACTACGGAACATTTGCTACCATTCCTGATGCTACTGCTGATTATGATTCGGATGATTTGACAAATTACGAAGAATATCAAAATAACACCGACCCTCATGATGCTGATAGTGATGATGATCTATTAACAGATGGGCAAGAAGTAAAGATCTATGGAACAAATCCCAATGCAGAGGATTCTGATTATGATGGTTTCAGTGATAAAGCTGAAATTGATGCTGGAACTGATCCATTAAATTCAAGTGATAATCCCAGAATTAGGAATTTGAAAATTTATTCAATTATTACTGCTATAGGAGTGATTATTGTATTTGCGATAGGATTTACCGTTAGAGTAGTTGTTAAACATAACAAGAAACCAATAGTTATAATGGAAAAATACTTGAAGAAAAAGAGTATGATAAGAAATGAAATGCTGATTGACGATATTTGTTATGATTTAAATATTAGCCCTACAGATATAAAACTATTATTTGATGAACTTCAAAATAAAGGTACATTCGAATTACATCTTAGAGATCAACAAGTCTATTTCTATAATGAAGAAACAATTAAGAAAATTCTTAATCGAATTGAATTATTATTAGTGCAATTTAGAAAAGCAAATGAATCTGAAATAGCATTAGAAAGATTAGTTGAAGCAAAAACTGAAATTGAAACAGCTCAAATTTTTGCACAAAAACTGGATGATAAATATCTTATCAATCGTTGTCAAACAGTTGAGAATGAATTAGCTTCTATTATTCAGAGATTTAAGTAATAAAAGAAGATATTCCTAAAATTTAATAGGATTATTTATAAAATTAAAATATTATAAATTAAAATATTTAATACAAATAAATTTCTCGAATTTGTATTATTATGAAATAATTATTCAAAGCATAAAAGATAAGTAGTATTAAATCTACTTTTTCAGTATAAATTAAAATTACTTCAATTTTAATTAATCAGTAAAAGGGATTAGAAATGAGATTGAAATCATTAATTATTGGATTATTAATAGTAAATGGTATTATTCCTTTTTCGTTACTTATTAATTCTAATAATGAATTAACAATGATTAATTTAACCGATGCAGCAATGGATGATTCAGTTAAATGGTCTTTTGATGCAAAAGGACAAATTTATTGTGCACCACTTATAATTGATTTAGAAAATGATGGAAATAAGGAAGTACTTTTTATTTCGAATGATAATAAGCTTTGGTGTGTCAATTCCAATGGAGATGAGCTTTGGAGTGAACCAATTGCTACTCAAGGAGCGTCCCAGGTATCATCACCCGCTGCAGCTGATCTTGATAAAGATGGCAAATTAGAGATAGTTGTTGGATCTGATGGGGGCGTAATTTATTGTTTTAATAGTACTGGTGATATTGTTTGGTCTAAAAATACAACTGATGATGCTGATTCTTCACCAGTTATAGCTGATCTAGATAATGATGGTTTTTTAGAGGTTGTAGTTGGTTCAGACTCAAGATATATTTATTGTTATAATGCAACTGGTTATGAAAATTGGAAATATCTAACTAATAATGAAGTTAGGTCATCTCCAACAGTTGCAGACATTACAAATGATGGAAATTTAGAGATTATTGCTGGTTCAGATGATGGTTCAGTTTATTGCTTAAATTACACAGGTCATAAGATCTGGCAATATACTGGCACATCGATTTTCTGGTCATCTCCAGCAGTTGTTGATTTGTATAATTCAGGAGAGTTATTCATTCTTATTGGTTCCGATGATTTTAAAGTTCACTGCATTAATTCTCAAGGCGAATTAAATTGGACATATACCACAAGCGCAAAGATTTGGTCAACCCCTTCGGTAGCAGATATTGATTTAGATGGAGAGAAAGAAGTAATTGTAGGGTCATATGATCATGCATTATATTGTTTACATAGAAATGGCACATTAGATTGGTCTTACATAACAACAGGAGAAATTCAAACAACACCTTGTTTGATAGATCTTGATAATGACAATTATTTAGAAATTATCTTTGGCTCATTCAATAACTATCTTTATTGTTTAAGTTACAATAGCACTTTACTTTGGGAATTCAACTCTGGTGGTCCTTATACATTATCATCCCCTTGTGTTGCAGATATAGAAAATGACGGTATTTTAGATATATTTGCTGGTTCTGATACAGGTATAATGTATTGTCTTGAATTGACTGATGTAACACAATCAAGCGATCAACAATGGTATTGTTTTAAAGGTTCACAATTTAGAACAAATACACCTGATAGTGATGGTGATTTACTAGATAATACAATTGAAGAATTTTATTTTAAAACAGATCCTTTAGTAAAAGATAGTGATGTTGATGGTTTAATGGATGGTGAAGAAATAATCTATTATTATACTGATGTTCTTGACTCAGATACAGATGATGATTTTTATTTAGATGGAACTGAAATTTCTTCTGGAACAAATCCTTTTGATCGGTATAGTAATGATTATATTACTTCGCCAATTATTTTCTATGAGCCTTTTAATTCAGAGAAAATATGGGGATATGATCGTTGGACAAAAAGCGGGTCATATTTTACAATTGATACAGTTAATGAATGGTTACATAAAAGTACCGCTGGAACAAATTCTGATACAATTGATTATTCAATAGAATTGACATATCCTTTTACAATAGAGTATCGTGGACGCTTAACAAGTGATGGTTTAGGATACACTTTTCCGGCTTTACATATTGACTTAGAAAATGGTACACAATATTCTGTTACCTATGGATCTGGAATAGAATGGATATTTCTTTCAGGATTATATCCAAGTGAAAATGGTCCAATATCTGAAGGTATATGGTGGTCATGTAAAATAGAAATAGATACAAATAACCAAACGATTTTAGCGAAATCTGATTCAGATACTGATTGGAAATATATAGTAACAGCTGATAAAATAATCGACAGTAATGTAAAATCAATTGGTTTCCATGGTTCATGGGATCCAGTAATGGATATAGATTATGTAGAAATAAAAAATACTGTTATGCATTATGATGATAATGACCAAGATGGAATATTAGATACTATAGAATATTCACTTGTAGGTACTGATTATAACAATAATGATACAGATTCAGATGGACTTTTAGATGGATATGAATATTATACTTTAGGAACATCACCACTAGATAATGATACAGATGACGATTGGTTACTTGATAAAGAAGAAATAATTTTAGGGATAGATAATTATATCACTGATCCATTTGATAATGATAGTGATGATGATGGATTACTAGATGGAGAAGAATTAATATATTCAACAAATCCACTTAATAATGATACAGATTTTGATTCACTTTATGATTGGGATGAAGTAAATATCTATTTTACAAATCCTGCTTCGGATGATACCGACTCTGATTTAATAACTGATGATGAAGAACTATTTTTGGGATCAGATGGATTTATTACTAATGCAACAAATCCTGATACTGATTTTGATGGACTTGATGATTATGAAGAAACAATTATTTACTCTACAAACCCACTAATAGTTGATACTGATTTTGATGGTCTGGATGATTTAGAAGAAGTAACACCTGGAACTGATACTTTCATTACTAACCCAAATGAAGCAGATACTGATTTTGATGGTCTGGATGATTTAGAAGAAGTAACACTTGGAACTGATAATTTTCTAACTAACCCTACGGAAATTGATACCGATTTTGATGGTATTGATGATTTAGAAGAAGTAACATCAGGTGATGATGGTTTTATTACTAATCCCACACTTGCAGATAGCGATTCAGATGGTTTATTTGATCTTGAGGAAATTGATTTATATGGTACAGATCCAACAAATGAAGATACGGATACAGATGGTATGCTTGATGGTTTTGAAGTAGATAATGGATTAGATCCAACAGTAGATGATTCCACCATTGATTCAGATTCAGATGGGTTGACAAATTTAGCTGAATTTTATGCTTCAACAAATCCCTTTGATGATGACAGTGACGATGATGGATTGTTAGATGGGGAAGAAATTTTGGGTTATTATCATGAATTTAATCCATTTCATAATGGCACACATTACTTCATTACTAATGCTACTAATGCGGATTCTGATTTCGATGGTATAAATGATTTAGAAGAAATTACTTTAGGTTTGGATGGCTGGTATTCAGATCCGAATTCTGCTGATTCAGACGGTGATACTTTATCTGATTTTGATGAAATTAATATCCTCCAAACGAATCCTGCTTCAATCGATTCAGATGATGATACTATGCCTGATAACTATGAGACATCTAATGGACTAAACCCACTTGTTGATGATCGTAATAACGACCTTGATAATGATGAGCTTACAAATTTTGAAGAATATGTTTTAGGTACAAATCCCAATAATGAAGATACTGACGATGATACAATTCCTGATGGTTGGGAATATTACTATGAATTAGATCCTTTTAATAACAGCGATGCTAGTGATGATCCTGATCATGATGGATTAACCAATTTAGAGGAATTCCTTGCAGGTTCAAATCCTTTGCTAATTGATTCAGATGGAGATTCTATGCCAGATGGCTGGGAGATTACTAATGGGTTAAATCCTGCTGTTAATGATGCGACTGGTGATGAGGATGATGACAATCTCACTAATCTAGAGGAATTTTTTGCATCTACTGATCCGCATGATGCTGACACTGATGATGATGGGCTATTAGACGGTGAAGAAGTGAATATTTATGGTACAGATCCTAATGAAGCTGATTCTGATCGAGATGGTTTTAGCGATTATATAGAAGTCATGGAAGGTACTGATCCACTCAATGCAAAAAGCAATCCAAACATGAGAATTCTTTATAAATTAATAATCTTCGTTGGTGGTGGAATAATCATTATTGTTTTATCAAGCATTTTAATAGCTAATTCAATTAAAAAGTATAATCAACCTATAGCTCGTTTGAATCGTTATCTAAAAGCTATTTTTTCTAAAAGTGATTCCATAGCTTTGAGTAAAGTATCTATTGATTTACAAATTGGTGTTACAAAGTTACAGGAATTTTTTAGTAAAGAAGAATTACAATTAAATGTAGAAGCTGAGTTAATTAATAATGTATTATTTCATGCAGATGAAAGAACACTTGACAGAATGATAAATCGAATTGAAATTAGTATAGCAACAGCAGAGTATGCATCAAATGAGCATGAATACATTGATAAGATTGCTGAAGCTAAAACAGAAATTGCTGCTGCCTTAAAAATCGCTTTAAAACTTGACTTGCAGGAATATTATTTGAAATTAAAGAATCTTGATAAATATCTAAGAGAATCAATGTTTAAATTGCCTTTTAATGAGAGATAATCTCTCACTTTTTTAAATTAACAAAAATTGATGTAAATACATAAATTTTGGGAATTTAAACCAGCCTAAATATTTATAATATTTATTTCAATATTCTAAGGAAGAAAATGTGGTTATAAATAATAGAGAATTATTTTATATTTTATCTTTTTTTTATAGATTTAATTATTTTTAGGTGAAATTTATTAAAAATTACTATTACGAAAAATTAAAATTACAAATAGATTACTTGAGTATTTAAAGATAAGGAAGTTAGATTTATGGGTTATAAAAAAATTAATCATATGTTCTTAATTTGTTTACTTGTCACTTCTGTAATTTGCTTTTTTGATATAAAACCATTAAATTTACAGCCTGTAAAAGGTAGTGATATGACTGTTAATTTAAGATGGAACAATCCTTCAGTTATTGATACAAGATCCACTGCTTGTGTTATTGATCTTAATAATGATGGTGAATTAGAAATTATCACTAAAAGGAATAATTTATATTGCCTTGATAATCAATCTAATATTATTTGGGAATATCCGTTAGTTTGTGGAGGAAGTCCATCATCACCAGTTGTGGCAGATTTAGAAGGTGATGGTGTAATGGAAATTCTTGTAGGTACCTTTGGTGATGCTTATGTAGTAGGTGAACCTGATATAGTAGACTTTTATTGTATTAATGAAACTGGACATAAAAAATGGTCATATAATAGTGGAAGTTATTATGGTGTTTATTCTACACCAAGTGTAGCTGATATTAACAATGATGGGTATTTAGAAATACTATTTTGTAGTGCTGATGGGAGTTGGATTAGTGATATAATATGTCTTAATTATAAAGGCGAAACCTTATGGAGAAGACCAGGAAATATTGATGGTGCTCCTTGTATTGTAGATTTATACAATGATGGAAGTTTAGAAGTAATTGTACCAAATCGTAGAAATGGTTTAGTATGTTATTCTAGTTCAGGTTCAACCGTATGGTCAAGAACAGCTGATCTTGTAATATATGCTAATCCTTGTGTTGTTGATATAGATGGTGATAATGATAATGAAATTTTAGTTGGAAACGATGCAAATATTCTCTATTGCTTGAATAATGTGGGAAATGAAGAATGGCATTATACAGTTAGTGGAGATATTGAATGTAGTCCGACTGTTTCAGATTTAGATCATGATGGTACCCTAGAAATACTAGTTGGTTCTTTAGATGGTAAACTTTATTGTATAAGTCATACAGGTTCACTTGAATGGTCATTCACAACTGGAGGAGAAATTGTTAGAAGTGCTGCGACATTAGCTGATATAGATAATGATGATTATGTAGAAATTCTAATTGGTTCTCGGGATAGAAATCTTTATTGTTTAAATAGTTCGGGAAGTAAAATTTGGCAATATACAACAACAGGTGAGCAAGTATTCTCTCATCCAATAGTAGTGGATTTTGATGATGATGGTATTGTTGAAATATTAATTAGTGATTATTCAGCAATATTATATTGCTTGGAACTTAACAATGTTGCAAGTTCAAGTACTAATAGATGGTGGAGAAAAGGAGGTTCATTTTTAGGCACTAATTACATGGATTTTGATGGTGATTATTTAGATGACTTTTCAGAGAATTATTATGAGTGTGATTATCAAAATATTGATTCTGATAATGATAATATTCTAGATGGTTATGAGATAATTCGAACACATACAGATCCAGCAAATAATGATAGTGATAGTGATAATTTGAATGATTATGATGAAGTTTATAGCTATCATACTAATCCAAATGATGAGGATACAGATAACGATCTTATGCCAGATGGATGGGAAGTTGAATATTCATTAAATCCGTTATTTGATGACGCCTCTGATGATGCTGATTTAGAAGGTTTAACAAATTTAGCGGAATATCAAAATAATTGCAATCCAAATGATAATGATACGGATGATGATTTTCTAACTGATTTTGAGGAATTAACATCAGGAGTAGATGGTTTTATTACAAATGCTACAAACCCTGATAGTGATTTTGATGGTCTAGATGATTATGGCGAGTATACTAATTCAACCGATCCTTGGGATCCAGATTCTGATGATGATAATTTAGAAGATGGCATTGAAGTTTTTATTTATGGTACAAATCCAAATGATGAAGATAGTGATGATGATACTATTCATGATGATGAGGAGATAGTTTCTGGCATGGATGGTTATATAACAGATCCAAACGATTATGATAGCGATGATGATGGTCTATCAGATGGCTATGAAACTGGAACCAGTTTTACCAATCCAAATTCCGACGATTCCGATACCGATGGTATGGATGATGGTTGGGAGGTTATTTATAACCTCAATCCCTTGGTTAATGATTCTACTAGTGATCCAGATAGTGATAATTTAAATAATCTCTATGAATATATTATAGGCACTGACCCTACTAACAATGACACTGATAATGATGGCATGCCTGATGGTTGGGAAGTTGATAATGGTACAGATCCGAACTCTAATGATGCTAGCGATGACGATGATTTGGATGGCTTGACAAATCTAGAGGAAATGGTCATTGGTACAGATCCACAAGATTCTGATTCTGATAATGATGGTTTAACAGATTATGAAGAAATAAATAGTTACTCAACAGATCCAATGGATGCTGATTCCGATGATGATGGAATTAACGACGGCGATGAAATTGATGTTTATTCTACCAATCCAAATTCCAACGATACTGATTCTGATGGCATATTAGATGAAGAAGAAATTAATATTGGATTAGATGGTTATATCACAGATCCCAACGATTCCGATAGTGATGATGATGGACTTCTAGATGGTTATGAGACAGGAACCAGTTATACAAATCCTAATTCTGATGATACTGATTCTGATAATATGCCTGATGGTTGGGAAGTTAATAATGGTACAGATCCGAACTCTAATGATGCTAGCGATGACGATGATTTGGATGGGTTGAGTAATTTACAAGAATTTACTTTAGGTACTGATCCACAAAATTCTGATACTGATAGTGATGGGATGGATGATAAATGGGAATTTGATAATGGTACAGATCCGAACTCTAATGATGCTAGCAATGACGATGATTTGGATGGGTTGAGTAATCTGTATGAATTTACTTTAGGTACTGATCCACAAAGCTCTGACACTGATAGTGATGGAATGGATGATAAATGGGAAGTTGACAATGGTACTAATCCAATAATAAATGATGCTAGTGATGATGATGATCTTGATAGCTTGACTAATTTTCAAGAATTTACTTTGGGTACTGATCCACAAAACCATGACACTGATAGTGATGGCATGCCTGATGGTTGGGAAGTCAATAATGGTACTAATCCAATAGTAAATGATGCTAGTGATGATGAAGATTTGGATGGGTTATCCAACTTTCAAGAATTTACATTAAGTACTGATCCACAAAGCTCTGATACTGATAGTGATGGGATGGGCGATAAATGGGAAGTTGACAATGGTACTAATCCAATAGTAAATGATGCTAATGTTGATAATGATCTTGATGGATTGACTAATTTTCAAGAATTTATTTTAGGTACCGACCCTCAAAGCTCTGATACAGATACAGATGGAATTATCGATGGAGATGAGGTTTTTGGTTATTATGAACCTTTAAATCCTTATTGTAATTCCTCTGGATATTTTATCACAAATGTGACTAATCCTGATTCCGATGGTGATGGTATTGATGATTATGAGGAAATTAATTTAGGATTAGATGGTTTTTATACCAACCCTAATTCTATCGATTCCGATGGTGATACTCTAACAGATTTTGATGAAATTATTACTTATTCCACCTTTCCTAATAATTGTGATACAGATGGAGATTTTATGCCTGATAATTATGAGATATTTACTGGTTTAAATCCCCAATTGGATGATAGTACAGGCGATTTAGATGGGGACGAATTAACAAATTATGAGGAATATATTCTAGGTTCGAATCCGAATGATGAAGATACAGATGATGATTTGATTCCAGATGGATGGGAATATGATAATGGATTAGATTTATTAGATACAAATGATGCCATTGAAGATGATGATTCCGATGGTTTAACAAATTTAGAAGAATATTTGGAAGGAACAAATCCCCAGCTTATCGATTCCGATGGCGATAATTTACCTGATAAATGGGAAGTAGATTATGGAACATATGCTACCATTCCTGATGCTGCTGCTGATTATGATTCTGATGATTTGACAAATTACGAAGAATATATTCTTGGTACAGATCCAAATGACGAAGATACAGATGATGACCTACTTCCTGATGGATGGGAAAATGAATATTCCTTAAACCCTCTCATTAACAATGATCCAACTATTGATGTTGATCATGATGGCTTAACTAATTTAGAGGAATATTTGGAAGGAACAAATCCCCAGCTCATCGATTCCGATGGCGATAATTTACCTGATAAATGGGAGGTCGACTATGGAACATATGCAATTATCCCAGATGCTACTGCTGATTATGATTCTGATGGTTTGACAAATTACGAGGAATATCAAAATAACACTGACCCTCATGATGCTGATAGTGATGATGATCTATTAACAGATGGGCAAGAAGTAAAGATCTATGGAACAAATCCCAATGCAGAGGATTCTGATTATGATGGTTTCAGTGATAAAGCTGAAATTGATGCTGGAACTGATCCATTAAATCCCAAAGATAATCCAGTATCTAAAAATATCAAAAGATATTCTATAATTTCAGCCACAGGTTTAGTATTGTTATTAGCACTAATTTTAACAATAAATAGTGTAATCAAATATAAGAAGAAACCAATTGTTATTTTGGAAAAATATTTGAATCGAAAACAATTTCTAGGGAATGGAATACTTATTGAAGATATTTGTTTTGACCTTAAAATTAATCCTGTTGATATGGGAGTATTGATAAATGAATTACAGAAAAAGAAAAAAATCGCTTTCCATCTTGCTAACCAACGGATTTATTTTTACAATGAAGAAACCATTCGTCAAATACTTAATGAAATAGAATTAATGTTAATCAATTATCGCAAATCAACTAAATCCCAAATAGCTTTGGATCATTTAGTTCAAGCAAAAACTGAATTAGAAACAGCACAATCATTTGCATATGCTCTAGGTAATACCTATTTAATAAATCGATGCCAAACAGTGGAACAAGAAATTAATATTATAATTAGAAATTTTAAGAGTTAATAAATAAGAAAGATAATTCAAAGTTAATCTTTCATTTATTTCTCTTCTTTTAATATCTTATTACGTGAAGTTTTAAATTATAATTTTTCAAATGTATTTATTTTCTCACTGAAAAATTTTTTCTATTAATTTTCTATTAATTGATTTCTATCAGCTTTTAATTCTTCGATTATTGATAGTGCATTTGTCATTGCTTTAAACAAACGATCATTCTGTGAATAATTTACATGAATTTCCTCTAGTTCTTTAATATCTTGTAATTCTATTTGTAATCTATTTATTGGGATGTTATACCTAAATGTTGCTAATCCTTGTTGTGTTTCTTTATTTAAGACAGCTTTTTGTAGTTTCTTTCCAATTGAACCTATTGAACCTAGAATATATTTTTCTTGTATTTCTTTCATGTTTTTTGCTAATGTTGATATCTCTATTGTTTTATCACTCAAATCTCTTGAATATGGTATAATTGTCTTAAAAGGTTCAAATTCAGTTATTGCTTTAGGTTCAATCCGTTTGAATTGTAATGGCAATGAGGTAAGCTTTATTGGTTCAATTTCTTTACCACTCTTTATTAAATCAATTGCTGATGGTAAATTAACCAAACCAGCTCCTTGTTCAATTGTTTCCAATCCAAGATCAACAGCGGTATGATACAAAATATGCTTAATTAGCTCATGACGATCAAAATCTTTGCCACTATATTTTTGTTGTTTAGCTAACTCTTTAAGTAAAATAGCAGTTATACCAACTACATGTGGTGTAGCCATACTTGTGCCTGACATACAAGTATAATATTCATTTCCTTTAAAATTATTATTTAAATAAGGTAATATAGAAAATGAAGATCGTGTAGAATTAATTGAACTTCCTGGAGCTACTATATCAGGTTTTATCCGTCCATCTCTTGCTGGTCCTTTTGAGCTATAATTTGCTAGAATGTTTTCTTTAGTTACAGAACCAGCAGCTATAAATGATTCATATTCTCCAGGGATATTAATTGTACCATAATCGTAATTATTACCTGCTGCAGCTATCATTACTACTTGAGGAAAATTTTGTCTTATCCTATTATAAGATATCATAATTGAACTATCTTCAAACGAAACTTGTTTAAAACCTTCAGATTTAGGATTATATTCACAAGGCAAAGATCCTATACTTAAATTGATAATATCAACTTCATAATCTGTTATACATTTTGTTATTGCATAAATTATATAATCATCATTTGTACCTCCTCCTTTTAAATTAGAAAAAACTTTTGCTGAAATGACATCTGCTCCTGCTGCCACTCCTTTTAAGTCGTTATTTATTTTCCCCTTACCAGCTATTATTCCTGCAACATGTGTCCCATGACCAGCTACATCTTTATTTTCTAAATTTGGGTAATTACTATCAATTGTAACATCAAATTGTGCACTTACATTTAAATCTTGATGAGTGTAATCAACTCCTGTATCAACTACCCCTACTTTAATGCCTGTTCCATCACCCATCTCTATTTTCTCATCCATTATTATTTTTTTAGAACTATTGAGAAAAGTGAATGAATCATTTGCTAATCCTATTTTTTCTAATTTATCAGCTATAATATCAAATCCATCATTAACAATATTGTTTACAGGTATACTTAAGGAAATAATACCTAATTCACCAATTATAGTACGTATTTTTCCATTCAAGTCTAGAATATATTTACTTGGAATATTTAACTGTTCTAATTCTTTTAATCCTTCCTCTTGATTTCTCAAATTGAATAATCCTTTTTTATACTTTTTAGTCAGAAAAATCAATTCAAGATATTCATTTGGTATTGACTCATGAAGTACTGTAATTACATTATATGCTGATGGATCCAATTTTTTTAGCCACTTCATTTTATCACCTCATTAGTGTTTTTTATAATCATTCAGAGTCATTATCAAAAATAATCATTCCTGTTTCTTTAAAAAATTTCAATCCTTTATTTTCAGGTAAATCAATGAATGTTCTACAGATCGATTCAGGAATATCATTACAAATAATATAATTTTCACCTTTAGCTTTTTGTTCTTTTAAACGAAGTATTAGTGTTTGACTAAAAGTTAAGAAATCAAAATGTTGATTAATTTCTTTAATCATATTATCTATTTCTAAAGAATAATCATTAGTTGTTGTATCTTCTATTGATAATGGTTTAGATTCCAAATTTTGATAAATTACATTTATCCCTTTTTTTGATTTCTTTTCTAATTGAGATATTTTTTCTTCTAGATCATCAAAATAAAAATCAATTATTTTAGCCCTATTTTGTAATTCATAACGTAATCTTGCTAATATTGACTTAATAGTGGTATATTTCTTTTTATCTAAATTGTTTTTATAGTCTAATTCTAGTTTATCAATTCTTTTAAAATATTCTTCAATTTCTAATGCCACTTTGAAATTTTTCCTAACATAGCTTAAAGACTCTTTAATAGTTTCCAATTGTCTATTTTTTAAACCTCTATTATTCTTTAGCTTTTCTTTTATCTCTTTCATTTTATTAATTTGATAATCTAAAGGCAATTCAGTCATGATTTCTTTATCAATATTAAAAAATTTCGTGGGAATTACTTCATTATTCCAATATGATGAATGTGATATTTCTCCATTATATTGCCTTAAAAGATTCTCTATCTCAGAAATTAATTCATCATACTCCATTTTTTTATCCTCTTTTTGTATTTATTTTCACTAAAAAAAAATGATTGATAATTATTATAGAAATACTTCATTTTACTGAAAATCCTCATCATAATCATCATCTTTTAAAAGATTAGACATTTCATCATTTTCATCCATTTCAAAACCTAATTCTTCTGCTAGTGAATTTAATTCCTTATCTGAAATACCTAATACTTCATTAAGTGCTTCTCGTTCATATTTTGTTTTATTTCTTAGATCTTCTAAAATGATAAATTCATTTGTTAAATCTTGGATATATTTAGTATTACCTTCAACAAACCAATTCTCAAATTGAGTAGCTAAACCTTCAATTAAAAATTTCTTATTATCAAATTCATTTGCTCTATCGCGATAGTCAGCTGCTTGTTTTAAAAGTAAGCCAAGTGTTGTATTTGTTATTACTTTAGCTTCTCTTTTTTGTCTACCTTCTGCTATTTTATCTTTGTATTTCTTTGTAAAAATAGCATGTTGCTGATTACAGAAAAGTAAATCATCTGCTATTATATCTTTAAAATATGACATATATCCATATCTTTGCCTACTAGATAATGATTTAGCTTCTGCAATACATTTATCGGATTCTTTAATCAATAATCTAGGATTTTTTTTAATTTCAGAAGATAAAAGAAATCTAGCCATATTTTCGATAACGTTTTTAACTTTTTTATCAATTTTTTTAGAAACTTCAGTCATTTTTTAACAACCCTTACATACTATTATTGGATCTATTTTCCCATTCTAAATAATCTTTAATTTGTTTAGGTGATATTGTTCGTTTTGTGTTTTTTAGATGCTTAAGTAACATCTCTTCTGTTATTTTCACATCTGAATGTCCATCTTTATCTAATTCTAAAGCTTCATCTCTTGCATTTTTACAAATATCACTTATATCAGAAGATGAATATTGCCATCCACTAGATTTATCTTCACTTGTTAATTCTGCAAGTTTATCAAAGTCTATAGTTTTTTCATATGGAAAATTCTTTATATGAATTTCAAATAATCTGACCCTCGCTTTTTTATCAGGTGGTGGGACATAAACAATTTTACCTAATCGTCCTCTTCTAATTAGTGCTGGATCTATTTTCCATGGATGATTTGATGCAGCTATAGTTATAATTGGTGAATTTTCAGATGTTGTTGATAATCCAATTACCCCAGAAAGTTGTTGCATCAATTGACTAGTCACTTGTGCATTAACACCAGAACTATCACCACTAAAGAGTAATCTTTCAATTTCATCTAAAAAAACAATTGCTGGGGCTAAAAAATTAGCACATTTATATGTTTCTTTTATTGCTTTTGATGATTCACCAACATACTTGTTCATTACATCAGCTGGATCAAGTGAAATAATTGGTACACCAAATTCTCCACCCGTACATTCTATAAGATATGTTTTTCCACATCCAGGTGGACCATGCATTAAAATACCTTTTTCTCCTTCAAAACCCCATTTTTTGACTTTTTCAGGATACTTCAGAGGATATTCAATTGTTTTTCTTAAAGTTGCCTTTAGTTCATCTAAACCTGCGATATCATCAAAAGTTCTATTGGTAATAATAATCTTCTCTTTACAATGTTCTGGTAAATTATCAGGAATTTTTATTTTATCTTTATATGGCTTCTCAGGTTGCTTGTATATTTTTTTCTTTTTGTCTTCTAATTTTATAATAAAATTTTTTACTATATCAATCATCATTTGATAATTGTCACTCATAGGTGGATTAGTTCGATTTCTTAAAATTGTTAGATATTTTATTGATTCAAGATAATTTATCTTAGCTTCTTCAAATTTCCCATCTTTAGCAGCTTTATTTCCTCTATCTTTGTACATCTTAGCTTTATCAAATTCAGTCAATTTATTACCCCTCTAGATTCCAAGTTAATCTCATTTTCGTTTTTCTAACGCTTTTTTAAACTTGTCTGGTAATTCTTTTTCAAATTCTGTATCTTCACCAGCAAATTCTTGTAAAAGATCAATTGTTACGTCATCAGTTAATTCTAAATCATAATCAGCCGCTAAGTCTTCCAAATTTTGTAATTGGTAGTGCTGTTTGTCAATTATACTTTTAACTTTCCCCAACTGTTTTTCTTGCATTTTAAAAATATCTTTTAGAAAAGTATTATTTGTTTTGAATACTTTATCATAATTTTCAATCAAATTGGAAATTTTATCAACTTTTATATCTTTGAAATCATTAACCATTTCCAACTCAGAATAAATACCATCAAGTGTATCATAAAGACCCTGAGTTACATCACGTATAATTTGTGATCTTTTATAGTTTATTTTTTTAGCGGGAGATGGATTAACACCTTTTTTAAAATCACGTTTAATTTCATTTTTCAAGGTATTACATCTTGAATTGATATTATATAAACTATCTTGCACTTGATCACGCGCACCGTCTACATCTTCCAACTGTTTATCTATTGATTTTTTGCGTCTAAAAAAATTCAATTTTAAACCTCCTTATCCATACATTTTACAATGATTTTTATATATAAAATATTTACTCTTTGTCAAGAATTGCTACAATTTGCTTTACAATAGGTTTTTCTTTTACTTCTGCTGGCAATTCTTTTACTAACTCTTCATCTTCCATAATAAATTCTGCTAAAAGTTCATCACCAAGATAGCCAAATTCCTTCTCTAATTCAATTCTCTGGTCATCTGTCTGTTCTTCAAGATTTTTTAACCATAAATCTTGCTTCTCAATTTCTTTATCCATATTCTTTACATAATCAATTTGTATTTTCATTACTTCTTTCATTCTATTATCTACTTCATCAAAAATCTTAAACATATTTAGATCATTATAAAGATCTGATGATATTGTTTGTATAGCTTTAATTGCTTCTTGAAATTCAACTTCAAACATCATACCATCAATTGTATCAATAAGACCGTCCATTTGTTTATCCAATAATTGAACTCTTTTATATCGCATAGCTGCTATAGGTGAAGGTGATAACCCTTTCGCAATCATACGTTTTAATTTAGATTTATTTTCCCTTAATCCATTTTGAATATCTGTTCTATAATCTGATATTTCATCCTTCATTTTTTCCAATACATCAATAGAAAATTTCTTTTTTTGAAAAAAATCAAAAAATTTACTCATCTTTTAAACCCCAATATTGTTATTATATGAATAATAAAAATTGTAAATAAAAATTTCTATAATAAAAAAGAGGGATTTCTTATTTAAAAATGATTTTTTCTCTCTCCTAAAAAGTTTTAAATTACTTTTTCATTTATATTTACATCGAATAAAGGGACTTAGAGAGTCATGAATAATAAAGTTGGTTTATTTGGTACTACTAGCTCTGGCAAAACAATTTATTTAGCTGTGTTATTTGAATACCTTAACACGAAAAATGATTCAGAGTTTATTTTAGATTTTAATAAAGAACAAGATTCTTGGATTTATCTTAGTAACATAGCCCAAGATTTGTATGAAAAAAAGCGATTACCTGAACCAACAGATAGACGCTCTATTCGAAAAGTTGCTTTTGATTTACAAAAACAAACTAAAATTAATGGTAAATTTAGTATTAAAAGTGAATTTAAATTAGAAACATATGATTTTGGTGGTGAAACTTTATTAGATATATTTGCACCAGATATTATTTTAAACTATAACCAAATCCCTGAAATTCCTGATGAAAATATACCCCGAGAAAATAAACCTACTGAACATATTAATATTAAGAAAACAATTGATTCTTTAATTGAAGAATCATCATCTTTTATGTTTATGATTGATCCAAATCCTATTGGTAGACATAAACAAGATAGATTTATTGCAGCAATATTAAAACAGATAATTGAAACAAATCAGAAAAAATTTCGTTTAAAGTCAGATAGTGTCATAGATAATGTGTCATTAGCATTTGTTTTAACAAAATCAGATTTATATCCTCAAAATCAACATACTGAACGTGAATTAATACGAATAATTCCTCAATCTTGGAAGAGAGCAAAGAAATTATATTTTCTTAATGAGAGAGTTAAGGAATTCTATATTACATCATTAGGTTATAAAACTAAGAATGAAATAACTAGTGATGGAATAAAATATGCAATAGTACCAGATATTATAGAACCTGATAATATAGAAAAACCATTAAGATGGTTTAAGAAGCAATTTGATGAATTTAGAAAATAAAGGAATTGATTATGGAGAAAAATATTAGAATATTTGGCATACCAAAAGCAGGTAAATCAGTTTATTTATCAGTTTTATTTGATCAAATCAATAAACATGGATTTGGAAATTATACTTTAGATATGAAAGATAATGATGCATCAATGGATTATCTATTAATGATTCTTGAAGATTTAGAAATCAAAGGTGATACAGATGCGACACCTATTAGACATTTTAATGAATTAAATCTAAATTTATGTTATCAAGAAGGTCGCAAAGTAAAAACCGCTGCTCGAATCTCTACTTATGATATATCTGGTGAAATTACGCAATTGATATTTGATCCAAGATTTCATGCACAAATAAAAAAATCAATTATTCCACCAGAATTTAGGGATGACCAAAAGAGAATTTTGGATTTGCTTTACTCAGGAGATTGTTTTATTTTAATTGCTGATCCCGAATCGATAATTTCAACATTTGATGAACAAGATACAATGTTTATGATAATTTTAGATACAATTAAGAAAAATAAAAGTCAAAGAAAAAAATCAAGAGATAGATCTAATAATGGGATTAAAGATATAAAAATTGCATTCTGTATATCAAAAACAGATTTAATTGAAGTAAAAAACGCTAAAGAATTCGTACAACAAAAAATGCCCTTTACATTCACCTATTTAGATATTAATTTCGAAAATAATTTCATTTGTTTACCTATATCATCTTTAGGTTATAACTATAACTTGAAAGAATTTAATTTGAACGATTTAAAACCAATTAATATTATTGAACCATTGAGATTCTTCCTTGAAAAATAGATAAGATATAATTCAAACAATTAGCATTAAGAATAAAAATCATGAGGAATAAAAATGTCTAATAATAATAAACTTGAGGTACCACACCTGATTTATACTTCTGCAAATACACAAACTAAAGCAGGACAACAAATAACCAGTATATCTCCAAGTAGGATAAACGATCAAATTCGTATAAAAATATTAGATTATTCTTTTGGTGTTAATCCATATCGCAGCGTACTTTGTCGTATTGATGTAACAGATACATTATATTGTTATCAATTGAATGAAAATGAAATAGCAATAGGGCGTTTAATAGATGCTGGGTGCAATTATGATGGTAGACCTGGTCGTACTCAAACTCATACAATTATTCTTACAGAAAATGAATTTGAAATGATTGATTTTAATCCTTTCTACTTATATCTAACAAATGTCTTTACTCAAAATGATTTTGCTGATTCTGATTTTACTATTATTGATTTAATGAAAATAATGACTCAAAAAGCTATAATAGAAAATGATCTTCATTTTATAAAACAAAGATTCTCAATGAGACTTGTTAATAAAATAATTACAGGAATATTATTAGGGAAAAATATAGTAATTCTCTTTAATGACATTCAACCTTTTTCCGAAATTCAAGTATTATTTAAATTAATTCCTAAATCAGTTCGAAGTTTAATAAGATTAGCTACTTTTTTTTATGATCCATTCCTACAAACTAATCCATATAATACTTTATCAAAATCAGATTTTAATCTTATTTTTGCACCACGGTCATGTGTAAAGTCAGTTAGGATTTTAACTAATACAATGATTTTAGATCATAATGGTAACAAAGTTGCTGGCGAGGAAGATGTTATTTTAAACAATCATCTAGCTAATATTATTATCAAATACATTGAAAATTATGCTCTTAAGGATTTACTGACATTTAATGACTCTATTGATAAAATGACATTAAAATATCGTAATATACTTTCAAAAGAACAATTCAGAAATAAAATATCTGATTTAGCTAAATCTTTAGAAAGCAAGCAAATAATTGAAAGATTACAATTAGAGACTAATACCTCTCCCAATATTCAAAAATACTCAGATATCTTCAAGGAATTATCTAATTACAAAGAGATTATCATAGCTAATCAGCTAGATAATGAAATTGATTGGTTTAATTCATCTTATCAAGAAACACTATTTAGTGCATTATCATTTGATACTAATCATTTTATTAACGAATTACCATATTATATTGATTTTCTAATTACTTCACCTTTTGGTATTAGCTTAGAAAGTGATCAAATTCGTGAAAAATTAATATATATTTCAAAAGTAAAATCTTTTGAAGAAGAAGAATATTTGCTTAAACTCTTAAATATATTTTTAGATCATGTAATTCAAAATAAATTAGATGATTCAAATAATGAATACATATTGAATGATTACATATTTGATAAACTTAGTAAAATTGGATATAATAGTATAATCTTAAATAAAATAGAGATTTATCTTAGAAGCAAAACCTCTTTAGAATTATTTGATAAGTATATTGATATATCATTAAAGATTTCATCTGATTTTTCATTATCTAAAAAACAAATAGAATCATTATTACAAATAGCTACTTCTAAAATAGAGTATAAAGGAAAACAAATAGAAATTATAGCTAAGGCATTATCCAGAATTTATGATTTTAGAATTCCTGATGATGAACTCTATAAATTTACACAAGAATTATTCAATAAATTTTATTCTTTAATACTTGATAGCCAACATAATGAAACTGCTGAATTAAAATCATTATTTAATAAAATTGAAAATAACAAAACTAGAATTAAAAATAATATTATAAAATATATAAAAGAAATACTATATCCTAATGCTATAAAATCTCCAAATAATCTACTGAAAATAATCAATTTAATTTATGCATTTACTAGTATCAGTGAAGATAATTATGAAACATTAAGTCTTTATTTCTTAGCGTTAAAAGGCAGCTTGTTATATGATAAAGTATTATCTAATATTGAAAATCATAATGTATTTTTACTCAAACATCTAGATAGAAGTACTATTGAATTAGTTCTTTCTGAATGTAAAGAGATTTTTATAAATCAAAATGTAGATTTGAAAAAATTTTATGCTAAATTGCTTTTTAATATTCATAATAAATTTGAACAAGAATTGCAATTAATTTCAGTAATTGACATGGATTTAGTTACTATTCTAAATTCATTATTACTTGATATTAAAAAGAACGATAATTTTAATCTGATTAATCCTATATTAGATATAACACCAAAAACAAAACAATTCGAAAAGATTTTAACAAATATAAAAATAATCTTGATTACTAAACCTATTAAACAAGGTTTAGAAAAAACTTTCTATAAAGAAATTACTGAATTTATTGATAAAGAAACTGATATAAATTATCTCTATGATGCATGGTTAGAAATCAAATCATTATTCGAACTAGAACAAAAATCTGAAATAATTAATTGGTTAATTACAGATGATTGGTTAAATTTAGTTTCTTTATTTTATAATAAATTAAAAGAACACAATGATATTTTGTATGATTATAAGTTATTACTTTGTAATAAGAATTATTCATTACTTACAATTTATAATCTTTTTAAGAAATTAGAATTTAATTTTAATGAAAAAGGAAGATTTATTTTTAATGAATTAATTGATGAGATTTTCTGGTCTCTAATCAATAAAAATCTAGATTCAAAAGATAAGAAATCGTTCAATGAAATTATCCAGAGAGTAATAAATAATAGTTTAAAAGATGATTCAAGTTTTCAGCGATTCATCAAAAAAATGGCTGCGTTTAATAAATTAAATAAATATGAATTAGAAAATTTCTTGATAATTCATTATTACATTTACAAATATATAATTGAAAACAATCTATCTGACAGAATTATAAAAATTGAGTCTTTTATTAATTTAGTATTTGATTTCTTAGTAAATAATAATAAAAGCCTTCTTGATTTTTATGGAAATGAAAAATTGGCTATTTTATTAAACAGTATTATTATCCAGACATTAAAAAATATGGAAAAAGAAAGTCAGAACAATATTAAATATAATACAAAAAGAGAAACTTTGATCATTAATCTATTTTCTCTATTTTCAAATAATAAAAGCGATGAAGTAAATAGTTCAAAAAACATCGATAATCTTTATAGAAAATTGATTGATAGCATTAATCAGAGCAAGTTCCAGGAGAAATATAGTGAAGATATTCTTAAATTGCTAGATAAAACAAATAAAAATAATAATAAATTAGCAGATGTTTTCTATGAAAGCACTTTAGAACTAAATAATGCTAAAGCTTTAAATTTAGAATTTTATGAAAAAATTTTAGAATTATATTTAAAATATTCAAAGAGAAGTAGTTTTGATAATTACAAATTCAGTTATGCTTTGAGTTCAAATATTCGGAATTTATATTATGAACATAAAATCAATATTGAAAAATATTTGATTTATATGAAGAATTTTTCTGAGATTTTTAATACAAAGAATTGTCCCAATAAAATTAAAGGAGATTTTTCTGTTATTCTAATAGACGAATTGATAAAATTTCTGAAAAATGACAATTTACCTATAAATATCAAAAAAATAGCAGAAGATTTACGAAAGAATATTTCTAAATATTTGCCATAATATAAAAAAATAATGATTAAAATATCTAAAGGGATTTTAAATGACAAATACAATTTTAAAAAAATTCAATTGGAAGGAAACTAAAATTGAATTACCATTTAAAGAAGCAAAATTTAAACTAATTGATTTAGAAGGTGGAGGAGTAATACCTGAATTAGTTTATATACAAGATGATGAAGGATCTGAATATGAAATCGGTTTTTTTCATCTTTCAAATGAAGGGTTTGAGAAATATATTCTAGGATCATTTAAAAATAAGATTACAACTTTTTCAGGCATTAGATTATCTAAGCTTATTCAAGAAGAATTGTTAACAATTGATAAAGAAAATAATATTTCTCTTTATGAATTTGATAATATCAGTAAAAAATTAATCTTATTAAAACAAATTAATTCAGATTCAGTTAGATTTGCTTTAAAAATAAAAACATTTTATTTTAATCAACAATCTTATGCTTTAATCATAGGCGAAAAAATCACTGTTTTCAAAATAACAAAGGAGCAAAATGATAATTGCGAAATAAATTTAGTTTATGATTCATCTCAAATCCCACATTTAAACCTACCAATGAACCTTGAAGATGGTTATCCTATTTTCATACAAGATGAGTTTAATTTTGAAATTTTATTATGTAGTGATAAAGGTGTTTGTATACTTGAAGTTAAAAATGGCAATTCTTGTATGAAATGTAATTTACTTCCTTCTAATTCATATATTGAGGAAACTTATTGTTATATACCTGAAGATTCCTTTCCTTCAGCATTAGTAATTTGTAAAACATTGACCAATGTGCTTTACTTTAAATATGATGGTAAAAATTTAACAAAAAAAATTTTAGATATAAATCAAGATTTATTTGATAGTATTACTCATCATGAATCTTTGACTAAAGAACCTACACCATTGGTAATTGGTGATTTTAAAAACATTGGCAAAATATCCTTGGTAAAAAATCTATTATCTGAATTTGAAAATCCTGAAGTAATTTCCTTAGATGAAATCCAAGTCGATTCTGAATTTAAACTTAATCCTATTGCAATATTATCTCATCAATATTCCGAGTTAGGCATCACATATATTATAGTTATATTTCAACAAGAAAAAAAAGATTTTCTTGATAATATTTCTTCAATAATGATAAATCCATTTTATGTACAAACAAATTTTGAGATTTTTGATGATAATACTTTAAATAAAAATATAGAATTAGCCAATAAAAAAATAGATGAAATTGATCTCTATTTTACACATGCTTTGGATTGCTTTTATCATTATGAAAACGAATTTGAAATTGAACAAATTAATCTTGAAGCTATAATGGATTCTATTGATATAATTGATTTAATTATACCACGAACAGAAATCTCTGATACAACAAAAAATAAATTGATAATGTTACGGAAAAGATACGATAACTTTTCAAATAATATTAATAAAAAACATCAAATAAATTTTGGTTTTAACAAATTACAACTTCAAATTGAGAAACCAAAACAAAATGAAATTATTTTAGAAAATTTAAACACTAAAATCTATAATTCTAAAGATAAAAATAAAAATTTAGTAGTTAATAGTCCTCTTAGGTTATCATTTATTTTACAAAATTCTTCTTCTATAGATATTTTTGATATAAGATTGAATTATAAAGAAGTAGAATCAATTTTACAAGAAAAAAAAGTAACACTATATATTGGTTGTAAAGAAGAAAATCTTATTGACATTTTAAAATCAAAGAAATCGATAAAATATAGTTTATTTCTAGAAACTGAAAATTCTTTGAACTCTAACATTAAAATACCAATCACTTATTCAGTAATTATTGATGATAAGATTGTCGATAAAGCTTTAGAATTAATTATACCTGATTTTGAATGTTCGACATTAATTCAGGTGTCTAATCCTATAATTATAAATCAAAGTCGTGGTCATTTTGTTGTTCAAGATAATATTCTAGAACGTGATTTAGTATATTATTATCAAATTAAAATTACTCCAATAACAAAAACAAAAATTATAAGTTGCATATTAAATCTTGATAAGAACATTGTGCCTAATGATTTAGGTTTTAAAACTCTACAAAATCGTGAAATTTCTCCAAATAATAAAGAAATAACTGATTATATTTCATTTACTCCTAAAAAAATTGGCAAGGCAAAAATTGGTCCTTTGATTGTTAAAACAACAGATGGTTCTTTTAAAATAAAAGAAATAAGTATTGAAATAAAAGAGAAGGAACCTTTCTTCCAAATAAATGATATTGAATTAATTCAAAATAAAGCACTTAAAGGTAAAAAACCACATCTTGGAATTCCTTTTTTAATTAATATAATAATAAGTAAAAACGATGTAGAAATTGAAGGCGTAAAACCATATATAAAACCATTAACTAGAAATTTGAAAGTTTTAGAAGCACCAGATATTCTTAATTTTTCCAATAAAACAATAATTAATCAAACTTTTAAATTGGTCCCTGTTTTTGATTCAAATAGATTAGATGAGAAAGCATCCATACAAGCTTCATTTATTCATGGAAATAAGTCTGATACTAAAATATTTGAATTTAATATAGATTTATCCGAACCTAAAATAATAGCCTACTGTAGTATGAAAGAACCATACCCTATTATTAGAGATATTAATGATTCACTTAATTTAGATTTTCATATACAAATTGAGAATGGTTGTTTAAAAGAATCTATTTTATATTTCAAAAATAATTATAGTGATGATTTAATAATATACCCTAATGATATCTCTTTAGGTAATTTGAGTTCTTTAGAAAATCCAACTTATACTCAATCAATTAAAATAAACACAAAAAAGAAAATTACTAAAGTAATAGAACTTGATTTAAATTTAAGCTATCATAATTATTATGATGATGAAATTGAAAATAGAACAGATGAGGATCGAAAAATACATCATGTTAAATCAATTCCAATCTATATTGACACAATCACTAAAAAAAGAACAAATAATGATTTAGAAAATATTAAAAATAAACTACAGAAATTTTTAAGTCTTAAATGTAAGGAATACAAAGAAAGTCTTAAAAATAATCAACCTTTTTTGCCTTTTGTATTTAATAATTCAAATCTTCCAGATACCATTGATGATTTTTCCATGATGACCATTATACCAATATTACAAAATATGAATAAAATCATTATATCTGATAATAATAATAAAAATTATTTTATCGGTGAGCATATTGATTATATGATTGAATCTTTTATAAATGCAGGAATAAATGTATTTACAACTCAATATAATTGTCTTGATGATATTTCACAAGAAATTATTATAAGATATTTATGGAATTTTATTAATCAATTTATAAAAAGATCATATGAATTGATTGATGTATGAAATAATTGCTGAATGAAATTTTAATTTAGCTTATATTTTTCTATTATTGAATCATACTGTTTTTCCAATATTTGATGATTCATAATTTTAGTTTTTAATACTTCATCACTAAAAATAAAGAGCCAACCTTTTATTTCTGAAGAAATAGTTCTCTTTTCTATATTTCGTGATTCTTTTAATTTATTCATTAAACCAAATAGTTTATTGAAAATTTCTGATATTTTTCGTAATTCACCAAGTGTTTCATAAATATTATAAACATTAAAACTTATCAAATATAGTATATTTTTCGTATCCTTTTTATTATTATCTAAATATTGATCCTTTACATAATTTCTTAATTGTTCTGATTGTATTACTAATTCTTTTATTGCATTTTTTATTGAGACTTGAATTGGATTTTCATTAACATTATTGATGAAATTTGTTTTTATATAATCTTCATAAAAAATTTTCATTAACCTTATTGAATCATCACTAGTAATATTTTCAATAAAATTAATTGTTTGATTTTTTATAAAAGTAATATATTGTTTTTGTAATTTATCTATTTGTTTTATTAAAACCTCTATTTCTCCTTTTTGTATTAAATTTTCTGTTTTAATTACCATTTTTTCTCTATCCTCCAATTTTTCTTTTCTAATAAAATTTTTACTTTGTATATATTTCTATTTAATCCAAGCAATAATCTCGCATAATCCTCTGAGCTTATCATTCCATCTCTAAACGCTTCAACTATTTTTTCTAAAGATTCTTCTAAAGTATATTTTTCTCTTAATAACAAATCTTTGGATGAATTTTCATCAATATTTACCAATGATTTTGGATAAGGTATTCTCAGATAGCTTCCTTCTTGATCACTAATTTCATCTATTTGTATCTTATTAGCTTTTTTCTGATTTTTTTTCAATTCTTTATATATTTCATCAAAAAATATAAGTTTTTTAACTCCTAAATCTTCTTTAACATCATTCTTCTCAAAATATTCATAACTTATTTTTAATGAATTATGAAAAACAATCAAAGCATTATCACTTTCATCATACATTTCTATTATCTGAAAAATCTTTATTGCTTCAATTATTGATTCTAATCCTTGGATGAATTTCTTCTTTGAAATTAAATATTTACCCTGTAATAAATTAGCTTTTGCACATTCTCTGAAAGCTATATCCATTTTAGGGTCAGATATCATCTGAAATAATATTGCTGCCATTGAAAAAATATGTTGAGCTTTATCAAATTCAATTTTTTCTAATCTTTTTAATCCTTTTTGATAAAGCTCTTCAGTATAATCTAAAATTTTCTTTATCAGAACTTGATATACTTGTTTTTCGATAAATCCATAATTATAGAGCTTATCATATAAATAAAACTGAATTTCAGCAATTGAAAATTGATTTCTGGTATTGTTTTCATTGTCTTCCCATAACAAATCTAATAATTCCAAGATGGTATCTACTTCTTCACTTTTTAATTTATGATTATTATTATCAATATTCTCAATTATTTTTTGAAATATACTTAAAAAAAAAGTTAAATCAAGTGAATTTATAATTGATTTTCTTTCTTTATGATTATTTATAATATATAAAATTCTTAAACAAATTTCAAATCCATGAAATTGATTTTTTGTTTTAAAAAAACAATCAGATAACTGTTTATATGCTTCTATTACTTCTAAAGGTTCTTTCTTTAATTTCTTTTTTTCTAATTTATCGATTTGCTGTTGTAATTCTATACATTCATCTCTCATTAATAATCCCTTTATTTATTCATTAGCAATTTAAATTTAAAAGTCTTTCATTTTACTTTTTCAGCTTATTTAATGGAAGTATTTTTAGTTTTAAATATTTTTTCTGAAAAATATATAATTAAATTCCAGTTCTTATTTTATAAAGATGATATTATTATTTGACTTGAATATGCAGTAGCTTTAAATAAATAATAAATAGTAAAAAATTATGTTAAAAAAATACCAAATTCTTCTTACATGTGATGATGGCATTCATAGTAATGGTCTATTACAACTTTATTATGAATTGTGTAAAATAGCTGATGTTACTATTATTACTCCTCATATTCAAAGAAGTGCGGAAGGAAAAGCAATCACCATTAATCAAATTTTACGTATAGAAAAGATCATCATTAATGGTGATTTTGAGGGTTATTCAATTAATGGTACCTCTGCTGATGCTGTTATCTTTGGTCTACATGAATTACAAAGTAATTTTGATTTAGTTGTTTCTGGTATCAATCAAGGGTTGAATATTTCATCCCATATTGTTCTCACTTCAGGCACTTGTGCTGCAGCCTTTGAAGCATCATTTTATGGTGTTCCAGCAATAGCTTTTTCAATGGATGTTTCCCCCAAGAATTATTTTATTACTCCTTCTCGAGAAACATTTGAACAAACAGCTAAAATTTCAGCTAAAATAGTGTCCATACTATTAGGGAAAAAATATCCTGCTAATTTAGCATTCATTAATGTTAATTATCCCTTTTCTATTACTGATAAAACACCTATCAAAATAACTAATTTAGCTAAAAGATTTTTAATTTTTAAACCTGAATTGAGAAAAGATCCACGAAATAATGATTACTATTTTCTTTGGGGAGAACCAGTAAAAGAAGCTCCCTCAGGTAGTGATATTGAAGCATTTATTCATGGAGCAATTAGTTTATCACCTGTAATAAACGATCTTAGCTATTCAACTGATAAGGATTCTTTGAAATTTCTTGATGATTTACTACTAAATTTGAAAGAATAAGCACTGAGGAAAATTTTTCCTCAATTTGCCTTTTTCTTTTTTATATTTCCAACTTTATGGTATACATTTCTTCCTGGATAGAAATCTATTTTTCCTGATTCCTTATCAATAGTAAATTCAGCAGGTGTTTTCAAATGTCCTAATGGCATGTAGAATTGATAATCTGTTGGATCGTCAGATACAGCGATAAGAGGTGCTATTGGAAACTCATTTTCAGGATCTTTATAATAAAGAGTTAATCCTCTTTTGATAATTTCTAATTTACTCATACCTTTATATGATTGATATTCTCCTACAAATTGATTTAGCTTACTATCTAATCTTATCATAGGATGATCTACTTGAGGATTTTTATCCATTAATAACATTAGAATTGCTTGGGTAATTATTGCTCCTGGAACAGATCCCATATTTCCTGCTACAGCTACACCTAATTTAGTTTTAGGTAGGAATGCGAGGTGAGCACTTGACATACCAGTTGAACCTCCATGTTCAATTAATGCTTCACCAAAGAAATTTTCTGTTATCCCCCAACCAAAACCATACCTATATTTACCAAAAAACTGATCAGCTACATCTATTCGAGGTTCGATTAGTTTTCTAAATAGATCAGGTTTTATTATTTGTTTATTGTTATATTTTCCTTCATTGATATTCATTATTAGATACTGCCCCAATTCATTTACAGATGATAGTATTCCCCCCGCAGCATATATCAACTCATCAAATGGGTGTATTGTTATTTCAAGTGATTTTTCAGGTTCAGAAATATATGCTGTCATCCTATCTTCTTCTATTTCAAATTCTTCTTTTCTGAATGTTGTTCTTTGCATTTCAAGAGGTTTGAATATCTTTTCTTTTATATATTCATCAAACTTCAATCCGGAAATCTTTTCTACTATATGTCCAAGCATAATAAATCCAGTATTAAGATAGAAATACTTCTCACCTGGATTTGCTACAACTTCTTCGACAGCTTGATTAACATAAAGGTAAAAATCATTAGGTCCACTCATCGGAACATATTTTTCAAGTTTATTCCAAGAATGTCTAGCTATTAAGATGACAGCTGCCTCTAAATCAGGAATACCAGATGAATGGGAAAGGAGATGTTTAATCAATATTGGTTTCTCTTTTTTTCCAAGTTTAAATGGTACATATTTACTAACTGGGTCATCTAACTCTAATTTTCCTTCTTCTACTAATTGCATTATAGCTAATGCTGTAAATGATTTTGTGACAGACCCTACTCCAAAAAGAGTTTCTGCTGTAGCAGGTTTATTCTCAGCTAATAATCTTGCTCCAAAACCTTTAGAATAGACAATTTTCTTGTCATTAACTACAGAGATACTTAATCCAGGTATCTTCATCTGTTGCATTAAAGTAACAATTAATCCTTCTATCTTCTCTATTTTACTAATATAGTCCATTAACTATCACCAATTTTTGTCTAGCTTATTAATTTTCTTTTATTTTAATGATTCTTTTACTTAATTTTTGATTGATTGCTACTTGAATAAAATTCTTAAAAGGCAAATTACAAGTTCTTATATTAATATTTAATGCATAACGTGTGAGTTAGTGATCTACAAATGGGGACTGCCAAAACCTTTAGAAAAATATTACAAAAAAAGTTATATAAAACTAAACTTTCTCGAAATGATTCTTTAACGTTAATTTTGCATGAATTAAAAAAGATTGCTAATCTTAATTCATGTTTATTAACAGATGAGAATGGTTTCGCTATGGCTCAAGTACTCAATCCACTTGATGATAAAGAAAATTTATCAGCTACTACTGCTCTTATAAAAGGCAATGCTGATCGTATAGCTGATTATATCAAAACAGGAACAATAAACACCAGTTATTTTGTATCCAATAATGTTATGATTTGGGTCATCCCTATTAAAATACCCAATTGTAATGAAAGTTTTATTTTATTTATTTCTAAGAAAAATTCAGTCCTAGAAAAAATGTCAAAATCAACTTTAAAATTGTTGGGTAAACAAAAGATCAATATCTATCCATTATTAGAAATAGCTATTACTTTTATTTCTAATCTTTGTAAAGCATAATTTTTTGCCTTTTTTTTCTTTATTTTTTATTTATGTTAATTTTTTATGACGTTTTACTAAAATATTTGTTTATATAAACTTTTATTTAATCATTTTCTATTTTCGTCGATTTTTCGACATGAACTAATAGTCTTAAAAATATGAGACCATTTGAATAAATAAAAAAATAGTTAATGAATTGATAAATTAATGAATCAATTCATTAATTTTATCTTCCAACCATTTATAGAATTCCGATTTTTCATTTAATGATTTACTATAATCAATTGTTTTACCAATAAGATACTCAGACATTTCCTTAGAAAGCGTAGTTAATTTCATAACAGAATCATAATTTTCTTGGGAAACGATTAATGCTAAATTGAGATCATCAGAAACATTTTGGTAAAGTATAATATTATTACCTCTACTGATGGAGAAGTAAGGTTCTTTTGTTCCGAATAATTGTTTACCAAATGAATCAATAGCAGATATAAAGTTTGAGATCAATTGTTGGTTCATTTTTTGAACATCAAAAATCTTAGTATAAATTGTTAATCCAGCGTTATTTATGAGTAAAATTAACTTAATATCAGCTCTTATTGGTTCTACTTCAGAAGGTAATTGAACTAATTCTTCTAATCGTTTTTCGACAAGATGCATAACCATTACCTTTGTCGCATCTTTATTTGTAGCTATTTCATTAAGTAATGGATTTTCTGAATATTTAATCTTTTCAAGTTTTTCTTCATCTTGTTCTGCAACTTCTTTTGTTTCAAAATTCTTATTGAAGTCCCATAACTGTTTAATCATATCCTTATACGCTTTAATTTTTTCATCATCTGAATCAGGTATTTCTTCAATATATTTTTTAGCTTGATCTAAATTCTTAGATAAGATTTCGAAACCAGCTAATGTTATGAATTTATCAGCTAACCATTGTGGTTGTTTTAATGCTCCAACTAAGGTTAATAATTCATTCAATCTCTTTTTAGCTGCATTAAGATAGCGTTCTTTTTCAGTTATTTTATAGAACTGGAAGTCAGTATTAACAAGATTGTAGACTGAAGCTAAAGCATTCAAATAATCTTGTTGTTTATTGAAGTAATAGAGTGATTCTTCACCCCATTTATAAGCTTCTTCAGAGTTTATCTCAAAATCTAAATAATACCCGAATTTTGCACTTGCAGAAATAGCTTTATTCATTAAAGTAGGTGCTTGTTCAACTTTTTCATCTAATATCTTAAGATATTTTTTAGCTAACTCATAATCATCTAAAGACATAGCATTGGAAGCTACCGCATAAGCTCTAAAAGGAGTAACCAGTTCATCACTTGTATCAAGAATTTCAACTAAACGTTTGAGATACTTTCTTGCTTCAACCTTGTTATTTTCTTGAGTATAAATGCCTATAAGATTACTTATTGTTGAAGCAATTGATTGTAAATCTTCAGTTCCTTCTAGCAATTCTAAACAAGTTTCGTAAGCTTCAGTACATTTGTTTGTATCAAGTAAAGTATACATATAAGCTAAATTATGGTAGAATGTTGATTTCCATGAATTTCTTCCATGAATTTTCTTTAAGACACTTATAGCCTTCTCCATACTCTTTAATCCTTTAGTTGGTTGTCCTGCACTATAATATAGCATAGCAGCAACATGAAGGATATTGGCTTTCATAACATTACTTTTACATTGGTTTAAAATTTCTTGATTTTTCTCTAATTCATAATATTCCAAACCAGCTGTAAGACCTTTTGAGTTCATCAAAAGTTGTGTTCTTTGTAAAATCATTCGTGCACACAACTCAAGAACAAAAATAACTTCTTTTGTCTGTGACCAGGTAATTGCTCGTTCACGAATATTTTCTACTTTAAGTTGGAGTTCTTCAATTTTATCATATTCTTCTTTCATACCAAAAAACATTATCTCTAAAGTAAAACTTTGAAGATCCAAGATTATACTTGCTAGTTTATCTGCAGCAACTAACCTATTAAAGATCATGTTTCTTTGGTCATCACTCAAACGAGCATTTTTGATTAATGTTTCAATATTATCAAAAATACCTTTATCAACTTGTAATTGTATGTTATAAAATTGCAGTTCGGGGGAATTTGGATAGATTTTAAGCATCTGAGGTATTTCAGCATTCTTTGTCAAATCCATACAAATCTGCCCATACATAATAAAGACTAAAGACGAAATGTCTTCAGTTGTAAAATTGATCAAATAATCTTTAAGTCCCAAGAAAAGTGCTTCATATTTATCTTTTAAATCTAGATAATTTTCTTTAATTATTTTTAATATACCTGATTTTTCAATAGGAGATATAATTGTAAATAATGATTGGTATTCTATTGGTACGATATCTGTTGCATCAAAACTCATACTTTGACCTCCATTAAAGTTTCAGCACCATTTATAAATATACAATTAGTTTAATTTTCGCTTTTAGTCTTTTTTGGTTGAAGCAAAATATCGGAAAAATCATCATCAATTATTTATAATAATTTATTAATAGGGAAATTCATTTATTAATAACTAAAGGGATGTTGTATATTATGAAGTTGAACAAAAAATTTTGGGAATTATTAACTCTTTTAGTTTTATTTGGATTACTAACTACAGAAATAGGTGGTAATTCTAAACTAGCAATAACCAATACTCAAATATCTATTTTGGATGTTAAAGAATCAATAGTCTTTAATGATTTTGGTAACTTTACACAAGTACTAGAAGATGAGAATATCTTTAGTCAGAATGGTATGGATTACATTTATTTCCATAATGATGGTTTATTTACAGGGAATGTTTCAGAGGCTTATGCACTAAATTTTGCTCTGTTAGGAAATTGTTCATATTTTAATGTGGCTTTGACTTTAAACTATACCAATTTTGAAATTGAAGATATTGTTGAGTTCTATCTAGTTGCTGGGTCCTTCTATGATTTCGATGGGCAATTCATAGTAGAAAATCATACTGATGAAAGTATGATTACTTTTGCTGGAATAAAAGACGATCGTATTGATTCAAGAGGTAGATTTGTAATAGGTACTCAATGGTCAGATACACTTGGTTTACACGAGAGTGCTCCAGAAGCTATAGGTTGGTTTTCATATATAACTATACAAATAGAAAGAAATGAATCAGGACTTTACAGGGAAATTAAGTACTTCACAAATGATACAATAGCTCTTGAATATTATAATCCAATTAGTATGGATCTTAATCGTTCATTGAATTACGTTTCTCTTTTATACAAGAGTGCAACTACACCAAGTGATAATATACACGTTTTATGCTATGATTTCTTTGGGAACTTTACTTTTGATTCAATAAGCCCAATAATCAACCCAACAAACAACACAACACCTTCATTCTCATTTCCATTTCCAGGATTTAATATAATTATTACGTTCACAGCTACTACTTTTGTTGCAATCATTTGTCTTATTATAACACGAAAAAAGTAGAGGTCTTATTTATTTAAGACCTCAATTTTTTTAAAGTATCTATAATTCAGTATTACCTATTTGACAATGTATATTATCTTTAAACCAATCTAAAAACTGATCATAATGAAAATAGGATGACATGCTAGGCAGGAAATTACAATATAACCATTGTTTACTTTTTTATCACACAATTGATAGTATAGCATCTCAATGTTTGTAGAATGAAATACAATCAATATTCAATCAAGACAATAAATCATTTATGAGTTGATTTAACAAATTTATTACCAAAAAAATTACTTGTTTATTTATATATGGTTTTAAAAGGAACATATATGATAATAACCATTATCATATATCCAGAACATCCATCGTTTTACTTATTTTATTATGAATCTAAAGTATCTCTCCAAGGCATAGTTTATAGGTTTACCCCTAGCTATTTTCAATTAAAATAGGGTAAGAAAGATGGTCCATATTCTTAGAATCTTAATTATTTAATAAAAGAAATAAAAGGATGATATTATCCTTTCTTTTTACGGTGAATTAGAAAAACAAAACAAATGAACCCAATAGATGATATAGAGATTGAAATGCTAAACCCAGGTATTGTTAAAGAAGAACTAGATATACCACCATTTAAATCGATAGTAAAGGTTGTATTAGCTATGAAGTAATTATAGCTATTATCTACAGCTTTTACTTCAACAATATGTTTACCATTTGCTAAACCATTTATTATATACATTGTTGCTAAATCTACATCAATCCACGAGGAACCATCTATACGAACATAATAACTATTTAATCCAGTTTCTAAATCATAACCACTCCAAACAACTGCCACATTTTCAGATGTGATAATTGTACCAGTGCTAGGAGCAATAATACTTACAGATGGATTTATACAATCAATTGCTAATTCATCGCCAGTCATATATAATGTTGCATTCAAATCATAAACTGTTAATTCAGAAAAGCTTCCTGTTATTCCAGAAGAAAATGATAATATAAGATAATTTACTGGTTTAGATATACCTGCAGACCAATAATGACTTATGAGAAGATCACCGGTTTCTTTATCATATAGTTCGCTATATAAGCCACTTTCATTTCTAACCAAGTGTTCAGTCACATCACCGGATAATCCAATTGAACCATATGCAGTTTCATAACGGTCTTTAATATCGTACGGATATCCTACTGCAACATACTTTCCACCAGATGCTCCCCAAGCATCCCAGATGCCTGCGTTGTTAAGTAGGCGATCTTCTTGAAATAGATCGGTTATACCCAGATAATTACCCAAATAATCATAATAGCTAGCTGTAACTAATTTGAAACTGATTTGATCAGCGATTCCAGCCATAGTATAATTGAAACTTACAAAAATTTCGAAATAAGTGCAATTCCCATACTTGTTTAAATGTAAAATATAATTTTCATGGGTATACTCTTCTAATCCACCATAGTAATTGAAATCAACTTGTGATCCGGTATTTTCAGATGAAATTAATGGATCATCTTCATAAATTGTGAAATTTTCAAAATTTGTTATATTCAATAATGTTACTTCTGATGATAAATTAATTTTTGATGTAGGAAGAATTTGTTTCGATTTAACCTCATTTTCCGATATAAATATTGTAATGCTAGTTATAAATAATACAAGTAAGATTAACACTCTGAATTGCTTTTTCATTATTTAAATCCCCTTTTATTAGATTTAAAGTCCTATATATTTTTATTAATTTTTCTATTTCAGATTTTTATTATATTTATATACCAAAAAATAAAAAAATAGAGGTCTTAAAAAAATAAGACTTCAATTTATTTTTGACGTTTTTTAATGAGGAAAATAATTCCCAGAAATGCTGTTGATGATATAGTAATTAATATAGTGAAACCTGAGAATGGAAAGCTAAACGAAGGTGTTGTTGAATTCTCGGGTAATATAGGCGTAATTACATTGTAATTAAGTTCTGCATAGAAATCATAGAATAAACCATGAACATTTGTTGAAGTTGTAGTCCCGCTACAGAAATAGATGGCGATATAATTCATTGGTAGTAAGCATTCAGCATCATACATCCCTAAAATTAAGGTCATATTGTTGTAGTTATAAAGTTCAGTATAAAGTCCTGATTCATTTCTTTCCAAATGAACATATACATCATTCATAAGTCCTATAGAACCATTTTCTGTATAATCCATATGATAAGAATATACATCAGGATGAGACTCTACGCAATAAAAACCACGTACATCGTCGTATAGATCAAATATCTCTGCTGAATGAAGTCTACTATGATACAAATTATCAAGACCTATAAAATCGCCGTCATAAGTGTAGAAGCTTCCGGTAGCAACAAAAGTATAAAGTAAATCTTCAATTTCAAAATTAGTATAGTTAAAAACTACCCCTATATTATAATAAGTGCAGTTCCCATATTCAGTTAAATCTATAGCATAACACTCGTCCACTATTGATTCATTTGTTCCCATATAATTAAAATAGAGACTTTCAGATTCATTGTAGCTCATTATATCATCACTATCAATGATTAATATAAAATCAGAAAAATCAGTAATTTCGATTGGATTTGATTTTAAGGTAAAATTATTCATTGTAGTATTAATAGCACCAATAGGCAAAACAATAATTTGACTCACTAAGAATAGCACTAATAAATTTTGTAATATATTTTTATTCAACATCTTAATCCCAAAGCCTTTCAACCTATATGATTGTAAATTATTACTTTACTATTGGTCAATATTATTAATAAAGATTATATTTTTTATTAAAGTCAATACTTAATAGAACTAATATCGAACTATTTCGAAAAATTCAAGTACTAATAATCTTCAACTAATTAGAAAAGTAAATTTATTAGAGGTTATTTATTATGGACGAAACGGATGAGGGAAAAATAACAGGAAAACAGATATTAGCAGCAACGCTCATTTTAATTATATTACTGAGTATGATCATACCTGCAACATTTAGTGTTTCGAGCTCTCTCCCTATTGGTCTTATATTTATAATTTTATTAGTGGGGATTGCATTTGCTATTATTCTGTTTGCTATAGTTCGAATTAAAAATAATCAAAATAAAAAGAAAAATGCTTTATTTAAAGAATATCTTAATGAGAATTTAAAAGAAGTGAAAATATTAGAAAACGGACCTATTAAAAATTGTCAAATATGTAAACTTGAAATTAAGCTAGAACATATTGCAACAGTATGCCCAAAATGTAGGAATTTTTTTCATAAAGAACACTTAATAATATGGCTTGTCCAAAATTCTCATTGCCCAGTATGCAACTATGATTTTAATTATAAAATGCCTAAGAAAAGAATCAATTAAACTATATAATTAGAATGAGGTTATTAAAATTCTAAGATTATCCCAAAAGACAATTAAAATTATCAAAACACTATCAATTATTATGATTTTAGGTTTGAGCATTTTTACACTATTTTTTATTCCAGGAAATTCTTCTAATTTTAAAGCACTTTTTATAATTAATATAATTTTAATCGTTTGTTTTGTTATTTTATTAATCATTTTTAGTATATTTGATAAAAGGTTAAAGAATATTCATAAGATATTTCTACGAACGATCACTGATTATCTCGATGTTTTTAGTTTATCTGATGATGAAAAAATTATCTGTTGTAAAATATGTAAATTACAAATAAAACATGAACATTTAATTTACAGGTGTCCTAATTGTTCTAGTTTATTTCATAAACATCATTTACTCATGTGGTTTAATGTGAAAAGCAATTGTCCTGTATGTAGATATGATTTTGTAAATGAAATGACTTTAGCAAATAAAAAACGTATAAAACAATTAAATCAAAGTAAAAAATTAGAAGTATAAATCTTAGCAATTAATAATTTTCATTTACTTCATATACAACATTCCAGCTTTACAGATTAATTTCTAAGAAATTTCTTATGTATGTGTTCAAAGATAAGTTAGTCTTATATTTTTGAGACTTCGAATATGTGTCGATAAATCGACGAAAAACAAGAATGAGAATATGACCGACTAATTGTATAGATAATTGTTTTTATAAAATAAACATTTAACTAAAGTAAACTATGTCGATTTATCGACGAAAATAAACATTGTTAAAAAAAGTAGTTGATATATTAATTAAATAAAAGACTATCGAAATAAATAAACAAATCTAAAAAAATGCAGAGGTTAACCCTATCGTTAGATTTTAAACTAATTGAATGTAATAATAATAGAAGGATGTAATTTATATTAGCTAAATTTGGAGATTACTTTGTCAAAAAAAAGACCTAAAAATATAATT